>MLJW01000041.1_pt1 | contig 187850 bp, 190 predicted proteins | sample 888231 | NCBI WGS metagenome assembly MLJW01 (sample SAMN05788063, study PRJNA343431) | mine drainage metagenome | isolation source: sample collected from the inflow into an acid mine drainage treatment plant... | place: Germany: Lusatia, lignite mining district | reverse complement strand
TGTCTATGCGCTGGATCTGTTGGTCGAGCAGCAGCAGTTCGCCCTCGACCGGCCCGGCGTGGTTGCCCAGGGCCTCGCGCAATACATCCAGGTTGCCCTGCATGACGGCGACCGGATTGTTGATCTCGTGGGCAACGCCGGCGGTGATCTCGCCGATGGCGGCGAGCTTTTCCGATAGCGCCAGCTGCCTCTGGGTCGCGACCAGCAGCTGGTTGGCCTGCTCGAGTTCGGCGGTGCGGGCGACGACCTTGCGGTCCAGGTCGCCCGCCCAGGTCTTCAGCTCTTCATTCTGCTGCTGCACCTGGTCCAGCAGCTGGTCGAGGTGGCGCGCGAGATTACCGAGCTCTTCACGACTCTCGCTGATGCCGGTGCGGGCCGACAGGTCGCCTTGTTCCACCGCTGTCATGGTCCGATTCATGTTCTTCAGCGGACGATAGATTTCCCGCGCCACGCGCAGTGAGAAGAACACTCCGGCACCGCAGACCGATGCGAACAACAGCGCGATCAGGCCGATCGCGGCTTCCTTGGCTTGACGAAACGGCGCCTCCAGGTAGCCGACGTAGAGCATGCCGACGCGGCTGCCGAAGCTGTCCTTGATCGGTTCGTAGGCGGAGATGTACCAGTCGTGCACGACGAAGGCGCGGTCCAGCCAGGTCTTGCCCTGGCCGAGAACCTGATCGCGCACGGCTTGCGAGGCACGCGTACCCAGCGCCCGGCGCTTGCCGAAGAGGCGAACGTTGGTGGCGATGCGCACGTCGTCGAGGAACAGGGTGGCCGTGCCATCGCTGCCCGACGGCAGCGACCCCTTCGGATAGACCAGACTGTTGATGGTATCGACGAAGCGGAGATTGCGGTTGAGCAGGACGCCGCCCTCGATGATGCCCAGCAGTCGCCCTTCTGCATCGAGCACCGGCGCTGCACTGTGGATGACCATGCCGCGGGTTTCGGCGAGCTTGTCGGTTGGCGCAGCGTTCGGGGTGGCGACCAGATCGAGGCGCGCCTGATCCGCCACGTCCTTGCCGATCAGGCGCAGTTGGTCCTGGCCATAGATGTCGATTTCGGTCGCGGTGCGCCCGGCGATCGCGCGCTTGACCACCGGCCAATTGGCGTCATTCTGGTGGTGGACACCGCCCTGGGAAGAGACCAGCAACCGGCCCCGGCTGTCGAGGAAATTGAGAAAATCGAGATCCAGGGTCGCCTTCCTCTCCGCCAGAAAACGTTGCAGGTCTGCGCCGTGGTCCCGCCGCAGCGCCATCACGAAAGGATGGGAGGTCCCCAGCCCCGAGATGTCGAGACCGATGCGATCGACCACGCGAGTGAAATACTGGTGCGCGACGGCGAGATCGCTGCTCACCTTGAAGGTCAGCAGCCGGTCGTAGTAGGCCACGCCCCAGTAGAAAATCAGGAACAGCAGGATCGGCAGGACCGCCAGCACCGGCACCACAGCAACCAGGAGCAGCCGGGTTCTGACCGAGGCGCGACTGATCACGCTCGGAAATGCCGGGAGGCGCTGCCCCATCTAAACGCCCCACTCGGCGCACTTGCGCTCGAGGGTCTTGCGCGAAACGCCGAGGCGGCGGCCGGCCTCTGTCTTGTTGCCGTGGACCGCGGCGAGCACCTTCAGAATATGCTGCTTCTCGACCGCCTCCAGGCTCAGGTCGCCGTCGGGCAGTTCATACCGGGGCTTGTCGCCGAAATAGACATGGGGAAAGCTGCCGAGTATCAGCCAGCGTTCAATCACATTCCTCAGTTCGCGCACGTTCCCGGGCCAGGCGTGGGCCGACATGGTCGCGAGCAACGCCGGATCGAGCTTCTGTGCAGGTACGCCGAGCTGCGGCGCGAGCTGCCGGACGAAATGGCTGACCAGTTGCGGGATGTCCTCGATGCGGTCGCGCAGCGGCGGCATCGGAACCTGAACGACGTTGAGTCGGTAATAGAGGTCCTGGCGGAACCGGCCCTGCCTCACCTCCTCTTCGAGATCGCGGTTGGTGGCGGCGATGACCCGCACGTCGACCGGGATTTCGCGCTCGGCCCCGACCGGCCGGATCTTCTTGTCTTCGAGGACGCGCAGCAGCTTGGTCTGCATCGCCGATGGCAGCTCGCCGACCTCGTCTAAGAACAGCGTGCCCCCCTGGGCATAAAAAAAAAGCCCCTCGCGCGAAGAGGCGGCGCCGGTGAAGGCACCCTTGACGTGGCCGAACAATTCGCTCTCGATGATTTCCGGCGCGATGGCGCCGCAATTGACCGGCACCAGGTGGTTGCTGGAACGGCTGGAGAGCAGATGCAGCGCGCGGGCCGCCAGCTCCTTGCCGGTGCCCGATTCTCCGGTGATCAGCACCGTGGTCGGCACCGCGGCCAGGCGCTTGATCACGTCCAAGACGGCGGCGAGCGCCGGCGATTCGCCGACCAGGCCGTAGCCGCCACTGCCCGGGTCGCCGAGGCTGTCCAGTTCGCGGCGCAGGATGAAGTTCTCGCGACGCAGGCGGGCGCGGTCGAAGCAGCGGCCGATGGCGTTCAAGATCTGGTTGATGCGGAAGGGTTTGAGCAGAAAATCGGAGGCGCCGGCGCGCAGCGCGCGGATGGCCGTCTCCAGATCGGCGAAGGCGGTGATCAGAATCACCTCGTTGTGCAGGCCGGCCTCGCGGATTTCGTGCAGCCAGTCGACGCCGGACTTGCCGGACATGGCATTGTCGAGAATGATCAGATCGAAGTGCCGCTGGCCGAGCAGAACACCCGCCTCCTCGGCGGACGCCGCCGTCTCGACCCGGCCGCAGCGCGACTTCAGGGCGCGCTCGAGGAAGCTGCGCATGCCCGGCTCGTCATCCACCACCAGGATGGAGCGTTCCTGCCAGCCGCCGAAGGCGTCGCGTTCGCTGCCCTCGACCTGGAATTCGGTCGCAGTTTTCATGGATTATCTTGCCGTGTCCAAAACGGGAGCTGCAAGTTTTTCTCATCTGCGGTGCTTTGTCCATCCCTGGTCGGCAGGCAGAAAAAGGCGGGGGCGGATTGAAGTCCGCCCCCGCCCGAGGTGGAACAGCCGCAGTCGCTACTTGAACAGCGCCATGGCTTTCTGCAGCGTCGACCACACCCCCAAGGCCAGGGGAATGCCGACATACAGCCAAAATACCACGAGGGTGAGCGTGCTGCTGCCGCCGGACGATGCTTGGTTCTGGTTCATCGCTGTCTCCTTTGAGTGTTGAGCGTTCAGCGCGCGCCGGCGGCTTGCAACCGGCCCGAGCCACCCTCAACCGGCTCGTCGTGGCGCATGTGGTGCTTCTCATGCACCGCCTTGATCTTCATGTTGCAGAAGAAGCCGAGCACCAGGATGCCGGCCATGATGTACATGGTGACGGTGTAGGCGTCGGCCTTGGCGACACCGTGGTCAACCTGGTACTGGCGGATGTAATTGACCAGCACCGGACCGAGGACTCCGGCGGTCGACCAGGCGGTGAGCAGCCTGCCGTGGATGCCGCCGACGAATTTGGTGCCGAAGATGTCGGCGAGGTAGGCCGGAACCGTGGAAAAGCTGCCGCCGTACATGCTGATGATCACCAGATAGAGCACGACGAACATCGCGACGCTGCCGATCTGGCCCATGTAGGGTACGCTGGAATAGAGTACGGCGCCGAGGACGAAGAACACGTAGTAGGTGTTCTTGCGCCCGATGTAGTCGGAAGCCGACGACCAGACAAAGCGCCCGCCCATGTTGAACAGGCTCATCAGGCCGACGAAGCCCGCCGCCGTCGCCGCCGTCACGCTGCCCTTGAACATCTCCTGGATCATCACCGAGGCCTGGCCCAGCACCCCGATGCCGGCGGTGACGTTGAGGCACAGCACCAGCCAGATCAGATAGAACTGCGAGGTCTTCATCGCCTGGTCGATGTGCACGTGATTGTTGGTGATCAGCTTGTTGTCGACGGCCGGTGCGGTCCAGCCCTCGGGTTTCCAGTTCGCGGCGGGAACGCGGATCGCCAGCGAACCGATGGTCATCGAGATGAAATAGACGATGCCCATGACCACGAAGGTCTCGGCGACGCCGACCGAGGTGGCCGACTTGAAGTGGTCCATCAGATACACCGACATCGGCGCGCCGATCATGGCGCCGCCGCCGAAACCCATGATCGCCATGCCGGTGGCCATGCCGCGGCGGTCGGGGAACCACTTGATCAGCGTCGACACCGGCGAGACATAGCCCAGCCCCAGGCCAATGCCGCCGATGACGCCATAGCCGAGGTAGACCAGCCAGATCTGGTGCAGGGAAACGCCCAGCGCCGAGACCAGGAAACCGCCGCCAAAGCAGCAGGCGGCGACGAACATGGTGGCGCGCGGGCCGACCTTTTCCAGCCACTTGCCGCCGAAGGCGGCGGAGAGTCCGAGGAACACGATGGCCAGGCTGAAGATCCAGCCCAGGGTGGTCAGCTTCCAGTCCTCCGGAGCCGAACTGGTGATGCCGATGACCTTGGTCAGCGGCCCGTTGAACACGCTGAACGCATACGCCTGGCCGATGCACAGGTGCACCGCCAGCGCTGCCGGCGGCACCAACCAACGATTGAAGCCGGGGCCGGCGACTATCCTTTCCTTGGAAAAAAATCCCGACATGAGTGTCTCCTTGTTTGTGGGTATCCGCGGCATCCTCGACGGACCGCGATTGCTGGGCATCGGCCTCGGCCGCCCGAATGGGCGGCCTCCACCACGCGCGCAGCGGAATAACTCTGCAATAGTCGTACCCGCCGCCTAGGCCGGGCTATTTATTTGATATATAAACTGTCAGAGGTGCGACGAGTGGGCGCCGGCAGGACAAATTGTCCCACTCGGGTCAAATTGTCTCGCTTGTTGTGCGACGATCGTGCTGGGGATGGAGCGGGCGATGGGAATCGAACCCACGGCTCTAGCTTGGGAAGCTAGGGTATTACCATTATACGACGCCCGCTTTAGGCGCTCATTGTAGGCAGGGCGGCGGCAACTGGCAACCTTTGCCGGGGTGGTCCGCGAAGGGCCGCGTGTTAAAATTCGCTGCTATGACCGACATCACCGTAAACGGCGAGCCGCGGCGGCTCGCGGCGGCCACCAGCGTGGCCGGGCTCCTGGCGGAGCTGGGCTACGCCGGCAAGCGCGTCGCGGTCGAGAGAAACGGCGAGATCGTGCCCAAGAGCCGGCACCAACAGACACCGCTCGATCAGGGCGACCGCATCGAAATCGTCGTCGCCGTGGGCGGCGGCTGAACCCTCCCGGACTCCACCATGAACAACGACAAGCTCATCATCGCCGGCCAATCCTATGCCTCGCGCCTTCTGGTCGGCACCGGCAAGTATCCCGATTTCGCCGCCACCAAGACCGCCATCGACGCTTCGGGCGCGGCCATCGTCACGGTGGCGATCCGCCGCACCAACATCGGCCAGGAGCCCGGCCAGCCCTCGCTGCTCGATTTTCTGCCGCCGTCCGAATACACCCTATTGCCCAACACCGCCGGCTGCTACACGGCCAAGGATGCGGTGCGCACGCTGCAGCTCGCCCGCGAACTGTTGGACGGCCACGACCTGGTCAAGCTCGAAGTGCTGGGCGACCCGAATACCCTGTTCCCGCACATGCCCGAGACCCTGAGGGCCGCGGAGACCCTGGTCAAGGACGGCTTCAAGGTGATGGTCTATTGCAGCGACGACCCGATCCAGGCCAAGCTGCTGGAAGAGATCGGCTGCGTCGCGGTGATGCCGCTGGCGTCCCTGATCGGCTCGGGCATGGGCATCCTCAATCCCTGGAACCTGAAGCTGATCATCGAGCAGGCGAAGGTGCCGGTGCTGGTCGATGCCGGCGTCGGCACCGCCTCCGACGCCGCGGTGGCGATGGAGCTGGGTTGCGACGGCGTGCTGATGAATACCGCGATCGCGCTGGCCAAGGACCCGGTGCTGATGGCCGGCGCCATGAGGAAGGCGGTCGAGGCCGGCCGGGAGGCGTTTCTCGCCGGGCGCATGCCCAAGAAGCTCTACGCCGCCAGCCCGAGTTCGCCGACCACGGGCCTGATTTCTTGAGCGCAGAGCACCCGCCCGCCGGCGGGCACATCCGCAGCTTCGTGCTGCGCCAGGGCCGCGTCTCCAAAGCCCAGGGGCGCCACCACGAGGAGGGCATGCCGCGCTGGGGCATCCCCTACGCAGCAGTCCCGCTCGACTTCGATCGGATCTTCGGCAGAACGGCTTCCAGGATCCTGGAAATCGGCTTCGGCATGGGCGAGACCACCGCCCTGATCGCGGCGGCGCATCCGGAAAACGATTACCTCGGCATCGAGGTGCACACTCCCGGCGTCGGCAGCCTGCTGAAGGAAATCGCCGAGCGGGGACTCACCAACGTCCGCGTCATCCAGCACGACGCGGTGCCGGTGCTGCGCGACATGATTCCGCCCGGCTCGCTCGTTGCGGTGCACATCTTCTTTCCCGATCCCTGGCCCAAGAAGCGCCAGCAGAAGCGGCGCCTGATCCAGGCGCCGCTGGTGCAGCTCCTGGCCTCGCGGCTGGCACCCGGCGGCATCCTGCACGCGGCGACCGATTGGGAGGAGTACGCGGCACAGATGCTCGAGGTGCTGTCGGCCGAGCCGCTGCTGGAAAACACCGCGCCTGGCTACGCGCCGCGGCCCGAATACCGGCCGCAGACCAAGTTCGAGAGCCGCGGCCTGCGCCTGGGCCACGGCGTCTGGGACCTGGTGTTCCGCCGGCGGGCAGCTACAGGAACAACTGCAGCAGCTCGTTGAGGCAGCGCTGCCCGCGCAGCGTCGGCACCACCCTTTGGGCAGCGACGGCGAGCAGGTTCTGGCGCTGCGCTCGTTCCAGGGCCTCGGCGGCGACGGCGAGCGGCAGGCCGGTGCGCTCCTCGAACAGCCGGACGGGGAAGCCCTCGGTCAGGCGCAGCGCGTTCATCATGAACTCGAAGGGCAGGTCGCTGGCGGGGATGACCCGGCGTTCCTGAAGATAATCGCCCTGGAGGTAATCGCGCGGACCGCGCCGGCGCGCTTCGCGCACGATACCCTGATGCGACGACAGCTTGCCGTGGGCGCCGGCACCGATGCCCAGGTAGTCGCCGAAATTCCAGTAGTTGAGGTTGTGCGCGCAGCGCGCCCCGGACAATGCGAAGGCAGAGGTTTCGTAATGCTGGTAGCCCGCCGCGGCCAGCGTCTCTTCGATCATCTCCTGCATGTCGGCAGAGAGCTCGTCGTCGGGCAGCGGCGGCGGCGAATGGTGGAAGGGCGTGTTCGGCTCCAGCGTCAACTGGTAGGCGGACAGATGTTGCGGCGCGAAGGACAGCGCGGTCTGCAGATCGCTGCGCGCATCCTCCAGACTTTGATTCGGCAGCGCGTACATCAGGTCGAGATTGACCTTGCCGAAAACCTTGAGCGCCGACTCGATCGCGCGGCGCGCATCGATACCCGAGTGGATGCGGCCCAGCGCCGAAAGGCGGCGGTCGTCGAAGCTCTGGATGCCGAGCGAGATGCGATTGACGCCGGCATTGCGGAAATCCGAGAATTTCTCCGCCTCGATCGCGCCGGGATTGGCCTCCAGCGTGATCTCTGCGTCCGGGAGCAGCGCCAGGCGCGCGCGGATCGCCGCCAGCAGCGCATCGACGCCGGCCCCGGAGAGCAGGCTGGGCGTGCCGCCGCCGATGAACACGCTGCCCACGCGCCGGCCCCAGACCTGCGGCAGCGCCGCTTCGAGATCACTGATCAGGGCAGCGAGATAGTCGGCCTCGGGAATGCTGCCGCGGACTTCGTGGGAATTGAAGTCGCAGTAGGGGCACTTCCTCACGCACCAGGGGAAGTGGATGTAGAGCGACAAGGGGATTGCCCCGATCTGAAGCTCTTCCCCTGGAGTAATCCGACCGGGTGAGGGAAGTATCGGAATGACGCGGGCCATCTATTGCCCGCTGCGCAGGCGGTCGATGAGGTGGGCGAGCGCCTGGCCGCGGTGGGAGAGCGCGTTCTTCCGGGATGCGGGAAGTTCGGCCGAGGACAGGCCGAGGCCGGGCACGAGAAACAGCGAGTCGTAGCCGAAGCCGCCGGCACCGCGCGCCGCGTGCAGGATCTCGCCGTGCCACTCGCCCTCCACGATCAGCGGTTGCGGATCCTGGGCGTGGCGCAGCAGCACCAGGACGCAGAAGAAATGCGCGCGGCGGTCGGCCTGATCGCCCAGGGCGGCGAGATCGGCGAGCAGCTTGTCGTTGTTGCGCGCGTCGGACTTGGGTTCGCCGCCGTAGCGGGCCGAGTACACGCCGGGCGCGCCGCCCAGCGCCGGGACGCACAGGCCGGAGTCGTCGGCCAGCGCCGGCAGTCCGGTCGCGGCCGAGGCGTGACGCGCTTTCACCAGCGCATTTTCGACGAAGGTCGGATGCGGCTCCTCGGCTTCGGACACGTCGAAGGCCGATTGCGGCAGCAGTTCGAAGTCGAAGGGCGCCAGGATCTCTCCGAATTCCCTCAGCTTGCCCGGGTTGTTGCTGGCCAGCACCAGGCGCTTCATGTCCGCTCCAGTGCCGCGCGTTGCGCGCCCACCAGGCTGGCGATGCCCTGCTGCGCCAGATCGAGCAGCCGCTCCAGTTCGGCGCGCGAGAAGGGCGTCCCTTCGGCGGTGCCCTGGACCTCGACGATGCCGCCGCCGGCGGTCATGACCACGTTCATGTCGGTGTCGCAGTCGGAGTCCTCCTCGTAGTCGAGGTCGAGCAGCGCGACGCCATCGACGATGCCGACCGAAATCGCGGCGACCATCTCCTTGAGCGGGTTTTGCGCCAGCTTGCCCGCCGTGATGAGGCCCTGGAGGGCGTCGGCGAGCGCCACGCAGGCGCCGGTGATGGCCGCGGTGCGGGTGCCGCCGTCGGCCTGGAGCACGTCGCAGTCGAGGGTGATCTGGCGCTCGCCCAGCGCCGCGAGATCGGTCACGGCGCGCAGCGAGCGGCCGATCAGGCGCTGGATCTCCTGGGTGCGGCCGCTTTGCTTGCCGCGCGCCGCCTCGCGCGCCATCCGGGTATGGGTCGAGCGCGGCAGCATGCCGTACTCCGCGGTGATCCAGCCCTGGCCGCGCCCGCGCAGGAAGCCGGGCACGGTCTCCTCGACGCTGGCGGTGCACAGCACCCGGGTCTCGCCGAATTCGACCAGCACGCTGCCTTCGGCGTGCCGGGTGAAATTTCGGGTGATACGTATCTCGCGCAGTTCATCGGCGCTGCGCTGGTTCTTTCGGGTCATGGGGGTTTCCTAGTCTGAAAACTTCTGGATGGCGGTGCGGATTTCATTGATCGCGCGCTCGATCTCGTCCTCGGAAAAGTCCGACGGGTTCGCCATGCCGGCCTCGCCCATCTCCGTGTTGATGGCATCGAGCGGCATGGTCTTGGTAGATACGTTGCTGGGGGTGTTCCCGGAGTAACTTTCGCCCCATTGCATGGCGATCAGCGACAGGTTGTCGCCGTTCTCGCCGGCACGCGCGCCGGCCAGGTCGAGCAGCCGGGGCACGGAGAGCATCGGGTTGGCGCCGGCCAGCGAACGCACCAGGAGATCGCTGCCGAGCGGTGCCCAGACGCCGTCGCTGCATAGCGCGATGATGTCGCCCGCTCTCAGCGGCGTCTTGTGCGAGAGATCGAGCTGGGGCGCATGGTTGCCGCCGAGGCAACTGAACACGCGATTCCTGTCCGGATGGGAAGCGGCCGCGGCAGCATCAATCAGCCCCTGATCCAGCATCATCTGCACCCGCGAGTGGTCCCGCGTCTGCGCCAGCAAGCGTTGACCGCGCAACAGGTAGAGGCGGGAATCGCCGGCGTGCGCCCAATGAGCGACGTTCCTCTGCACCACGCAGGCGACGCAGGTGGTACGCGGCGCCTCGGGCAGCCCCCGCTCGGCGGCGAAGTCGATGATCGCCTGGTGGGCGTGGGCCAGCGCCCGCGCGAGGAACCGGATCGGATCGTCGAGCGCCGGTCGGGCTTCGCGCTTGAAGCTGCCGGTGATGTATTGCACCGCGATGTGCGCCGCCAGCTCGCCGTGCAGGTGTCCGCCCATGCCGTCGGCGACCACCATCAGCAGCGCATCGCGGGAATAGCAATAGGCGATGCGATCCTGGTTGGAGGCGCGCCTGCCGATGCGGCTCTCCTGATAGATGGTGAATTTCACGGCGAGATCAGGTCGGCCAGGCGCTGGCGCACGGCGCCCAGCCAGCGGCTGCCGGGCGACTGCTGCGGCCTCTCGCCGAGCGCGCGCTGCAACACGAAAACGCTCTGCGGCCGCTGCGCGTGGTCCAACTGCAGGCACCAGTCGATGGTCTTCAGCAACTGCTGCGAATACCTGCCGGCCCAGCGCCTGGTCGCCGGCAGTTGTTGGTCCCGCTCCGCGCGCAGGTCCGCCGCGAGCGGGGCGGCGCCCGCGAGGCAGGCGTACATGCTGGCGCCGACGGCGTAGATGTCGGTGCCTGGACCGAGCTCGCCGCGATGTCTGAACTGCTCGGGCGCCGCAAAACCGGGGGTGTACATCGGCTTCAGCATCTTCTCGGCGGCGGCCATGGTCTGCCTGGCGGCGCCGAAATCGAGCAGCACCGGCGTGCCGTCGTTGCGCAGATAGATGTTGGCCGGCTTGATGTCGAGATGCAGCATCTTGCGCATATGCACCTCGCGCAAGCCGTTCAGCAGGCGCGAGAAAACGTTGCGGACGAAGGCCTCTGACAATTGCCCCTTGTGCCTGCGGATATGCTCCTGCAAGGTCCGGCCGCGCTCGTACTGCATCACCAGATAGACGGTCTCGTTGGCGCGAAAGAAATTCAGCACCCTGACGACGTTGGGATGATTGAGGTGCGCGAGCGCGCGCCCCTCCTCGAAAAAGCACTTCATGCCGTGACGAAAGGCGACGAGATACTCGTCCCTGATCACCGGCGCCGTGCTCCCCTGGGTGCGCAGGGCCAGCGCGTTGGGCAGGTATTCCTTGATCGCCACCGGCGCTCCGGCTTCGTCGTGAGCGAGATAGACGATGGAAAATCCACCCAGTGACAATTGATGGTCGATGCGATAACTCTCGAGCCGGAATCCGGAGGGCAGCGGCTGATTGACTTGTTGTGGGGGCATGGCGCGAAGGTTACACTAATAGTCCAATTGTCTTCGTTAGGCGCGACACTAGTCAAGCCGCATAACCCAACATGATCCAGAGCATGACCGGCTACGCCGCGGTCCAGCGCGATCTCGGCCTGGCCGTCCTCCACCTCGAATTGAAGAGCGTCAATTCGCGCTACCTGGACATCAACTTCCGCATCGGCGAGGAACTGCGCTTTCTCGAAATGCCGCTGCGCGAGCTCATTGCCGCCAGGATCGGCCGGGGCAAGGTCGAATGTCGCGGTACCCTGGCCTCGATCGCCGCCGTGCCGCGCGAACAGGCACCGAATTCGGCTCTGCTCGAACAGCTTGCCAGGCTCCAGGCCGCCGTGCGCGCTACCCTGCCCGAGGCGGCGCCGCTGTCGGTGGCCGAGGTGCTGCGCTGGCCGGGAGTACTGGCCGACCAGTCGCTGCCGCAGGAGACGCTGCAAGCCGAATGCCTGGCGCTGGCCGCGACGGCGATCGACGAGTTCATCGCCACCCGCGCGCGCGAGGGCGCCAAGCTGGCGTCGATGATCGCGGAGCGCGTCGTCCGCATGCGCGAACTGGTGGCCGAGGCCCAGCCGCTTCTGCCCGCGGCCCTGAGCGAGTATCAGGAACGGCTGGCCAACAAGCTGCGCGAGGCGGCCGCCAGCCTCGACGAGGAGCGGATTCGCCAGGAGGTTGGGCTCTATGCCTCGCGCATCGACGTCGCCGAGGAACTCTCGCGCCTCGCCGCTCATCTGGGCGAAGTCGAGCGCGTGCTGAAGAAGGGCGGCGCCGCCGGGAAAAGGCTGGACTTCCTGATGCAGGAACTCAATCGCGAAGCCAACACGCTGGCCTCGAAATCGGTGTCGTCGGTGATCACCGGCATCGCGCTGGAGTTGAAGCTGCTGATCGAGCAGATGCGCGAACAGATCCAGAACCTGGAGTAGCCCGTCCGGGCACGCCAGGCCTGCCCACCTTGGCTTTTCGCGGCATTTTCGGTAAAGTACCCATAGAACGCTAGCGTATCGGCTAGCGCGGCGGTCAGGAGTATCCTGGGCTAACGATGACCCACATCCGCCACACCGGTCGGCCGCCGCTCAGAATTCCCGATTGAGGATGCTTGCTTCGGCGCGCCTCCCCGTTCCCGAATCCAGCCGGAGCGGTTTTTCGGCTCCGGATCGGCCGCGCCCCGACATCGGTTCCATCTTAAAAAGACCATTAACAGGAGGCCAAGTTGGCAAAGCCTAATTTTCAATTCGAGAAGCGCCAGAAGGAACTAGAGAAGAAGCGAAAGAAGGAGGAGAAGAAGCAGCGCAAGCTGGAGAAGAACGAACCTTCGCCCGAGGAGACCCCGCCCGAGACCCCGCCCGGGGAGACGGCCGAGCCGACCGAGTAATTCGTACCAGCCGCCGCCCTGCCCTTCCCCAAAGCTCCCGATGCAAGTCGTGATCGTTGCCGAGACCCCGGCCGCCGTCGCCCCGATCCGCGACCTGGTCGGCGAGGTCGGCGGCTGCCGTAGCCGCTGCTTCGACGAACCGGCGGCGGGCCTGGCCTGGTGCCTGGAGCATGACCCGGACCTGGTGATCGTCGATGGACTGAAGACGGCAGCGGCCATCGACTTCGTCCGCCACCTGCGCCGGGCGCCCAACCGGCGCAAGGTGCCGGTGCTGATGGTCACCTCAAGGCAGGAGACGCGCGTCCAGGCGCTGGAATATGGCGTCATCGACTTCGTCGCCGAACCCCCGGAGCGGATCGAATTCCTCGCCCGCGCCAGGAACATGCTGGCGATCCGCCACAGCCACCTGCTGCTCAGCGACCGCGCCGCGATGCTCGCCGAAGAAGTGAGCAAAGCCACCAGCGAGATCTATTCCCGGGAGCGGGAAACCATCATGCGCCTGGCCCGGGCGGCGGAGTTCCGCGACCCCGACACCGGCGCTCACATCCAGCGCATGGCCAATTACTCGAGCCTGATCGCGGCGAATCTGGACTGGGAAGAGGAGCGCCAGGAGATGATGCTGCAGGCGGCGCCGATGCACGACGTCGGCAAGCTCGGCACGCCCGACGACATCCTCCTGAAGCCGGCCCGGCTGACGCCGGAAGAGTTCGAGATCATGAAGAAGCACGCGGCCATCGGCTGGGAAATCCTCAAGGACAGCTCCTCGCCGATCCTGCAGATGGCGGCCGATATCGCGCTCAGCCATCACGAGCGCTTCGACGGCTCCGGCTACCCGCGCGGGCTCTCCGGCGAAGCAATTCCGATGGCCGGGCGCATCGTCGCCGTCGCCGACGTGTTCGACGCGCTCACCTCGGAGCGCCCCTACAAGCAGCCCTGGCCCATCGCCCGCGCGGTCGAGTACCTGGAACAGGGCCGCGGTAGCCACTTCGATCCGCGCTGCGTCGATGCCTTCACCAGAGACTGGGCGGCGGTGCTGGCGATCAGGAGCCGCTACCTGGATGAAGGCTGAGCCTCATCTCCCCCGCTTCTGCACCAGTTCGATCTTGTAGCCGTCCGGGTCCTGGACGAAGGCGATCACCGAAGTGCCGTGCTGCATCGGCCCCGCCTCGCGCGTCACGATGCCGCCGCGCTTCTTGATCTCGGCGCAGGCGGCATAGGCGTCATCCACCTCGAGCGCCACGTGGCCGTAGCCGCTGCCGATCTCGTAGTGGTCCACGCCCCAGTTGTGGGTCAGCTCCAGCACCGCGGCGTCCTTCTCGTCCTGGTAGCCGACGAAGGCCAGGGTGAACTTTCCGCCGGGGAAATCGTTGCGGCGCAGGAGCTTCATGCCCAGCACCTCGGTGTAGAAGGCCAGCGACTTCTCCAGATCGCCGACGCGCAGCATGGTGTGCAGAATTCTCATATCGTTCCTCTGTCAGATGACCGGCATTTGCGCCGCCCGCGCCTTGAGCTCGCGGCGGGCGTTGCGCCAGTCGGGGTAGATATTCTCGACCACGGCCCAGAAGCGCGGGCTGTGGTTCATCTCGACGAGATGCGCCAGTTCGTGGGCCACGACGTAGTCGATCAGCGCCAGCGGCAGGTGGATCAGACGCCAGTTGATCCTGATGCCGCTTTTCTCGCTGCAACTGCCCCAGCGCGTGCGCGCGTTGGATAATCCCAGGCGCGGCGCCGGCCGGCCCAGCCGCAGGGCGTAGAAATCGACGCGCTCGGAAAACAGTGCCAGGGCGCGCAGCTTCAGGGCGCGCCGCGCCAGCGCGTCGCAATCGGCGTCGGGGCGGGCCTCCAGCACCAGGTCTTGGCCGTCCCAGCGCACGCGGTTTCTGCCTTCGACGATGCGCACCGCGATCTCTGCGCCCAAAAGCGGCAGGCAGGCGCCGTCCTTCATCGTCAGATGCCGCCTGGCGTGGCTGCCGGCATACTCGTCGAGCTTCTTCTGCACCCAGCCGGCGTGGCTGGCGACGAAGGCCTCGATCTCGGCGATGGCCATGCGTAGCGGCGCGCCGACGGTCAGGCCGCGCTCGTCGATGGTCATCGACAGCCGCCGGCGGCTGCCCTGCTTCAGGGTGTAGGCGACGATGCGGGCGCCCAGTTGCAGATGCCGCTGCCTCGAAGGACGGGAAGCCTTGTCCGGCGCCTGCGGCGCGCGAAACAGCGACAGCTGCTCGAACAGCATCATGCCGGGGAGAGGCTCCACAGGTCGGCGCCGGCTTCTGCCCGGGGCAGCGCCGCCAGCGCGCGAGCCACCACCTGGTCGATCACCGCCGCCGGCTGCTCGATCAGCCGCCAGTTGAAGCGCAACACGCCGTCGGCGGCCACTTGCGCCGGACCGCCGCGGGCGGCGAAGGACAGCGCCCAGCGCGGATTGCCCGGCGTCTGGCGCGCGATGCTGGCGCCGATGAGGCGGGATGCCTCCTGGCGCAGCCAGGCCTCGGCGCCGTCCTGGATCTGGCGCGGCGAAGCACCCGGGGGCAGCGGTAGGTGCAGCGCATCGTCCTCGCGGATCGCGGCCTTGTGGTCGGTGTCGAGCTTCAGGATCAGGGTGCTGCCGAGATAGGGCAGCCCGGCGCCGTCGCGCCAGCGCTCGGCCCGGTCGGGGGCCGCAGCGTCAAGCCGCAGACTGAGCTGGGGGCTGCGGGCTTTCATGGGCGTAGAGCTGCGGGCTGATGCGGGCCATCTCGGCCTCCATCCAGGTCTCGGCGCGGGAATTCACATCTTCGGCGGAAAGCCCGGTCGGGTCAATGGCCGGGCCGATGCTGACGGTGATGGTGCCGGGCCGCTTGAAGAAGGCGTTGCGCCCCCAGAATTCGCCGGCGTTGTGCGCCAGCGGCAGCACCGGCGCACCGGTCTCGACGCCCAGATGCGCGCCGCCGATCTTGTAGCGGCGATGCTCGCCCGGCGCGACCCGGGTGCCCTCCGGGAAGATGATCACCGGATAGCCCTGAGACAGGCGCAGCCGGCCCTGGTCGACCAGTTGTTTGAGCGCGTTCTTGCCGGCGTCGCGATCGATCGAGATCATCGGAATCACCGCCAGCGCCCAGCCGAAGAAGGGCAGCTGCCACTTCAGCTCACGCTTCCAGACGAACAGCGCCAGCGGGAAGACCTCCTGCAGCACCACCGTCTCCCAGGCCGACTGATGCTTGGAGAGGATCACCGCGGGACGCTTGGGGATGTTCTCGCGCCCGAGCACGCGGTAGTCGATGCCCAGCACGTGCTTGATCAGCCAGATCGTCCCATATACCCAGGGCACCGCGGTGTAGCGGCGGGCACGGTGCGGCAGCGGAAAGCAGAAGATCATCAGCAGCGCGTAGGGCGGCGTCAGGACAATCAGCACCAGCATGAACAGGATCGAACGCAGATAGTTCATCAGGCGGCGATGTGCGCGGCGACGCCGGCGAGATCGGGAAAGATCAGGCAGTCCTGAGGCAGCGCCGGGTCGTCGGCGGTCTTCGCTCCCTTGCCGGTCAGCACCAGTATCGGCTGCGCGCCGACGGCACTGGCGGCGAGCAGGTCGCGCAGGCTGTCGCCGACCACCGGCACGCCGGAGAGCGAGACGTTGTAGCGCGTGGCGATCTCGTTGATCATGCCTGGCTTGGGCTTGCGGCAAGCGCACTGGTCGGCGTCGGTGTGGGTGCAGAAGAACACCGCATCGATGCGGCCGCCGGCCTGGGCCGTCGCCTTCATCATCTTGTCATGAATGGCATTCAGGGTGTTCATGTCGAACAGGCCGCGGCCCACTCCGGACTGGTTGGTGGCGACGACGACGCGGTAGCCCCACTGATTCAGCCTGGCGATCGCCTCCAGGCTGCCGGCGATCGGCTTCCACTCCTCCGGTGACTTGATGTATTGGTCGGAGTCGTGGTTGATCACGCCATCGCGATCGAGGATGATGAGTTTCATGCTCAAGAGGCCAGTCGGGAGAGATCGGCGATCCGGTTCATCGCGGCACGCAGATTCGCCAGGAGGCCGAGGCGGTTGGCCCGCAGCGCCGGTTCCTCGGTGTTGACCATCACATCGTTGAAGAAGTTGTCCACCGGGGCCTTGAGCGCGGCCAGCGCCTGCAGCGAGGCCGTGTAATCGCCCCGCTCGAAAGCGGCGTCGGCATCCGCCGTGACCAGGGCGAGGGCATGGGCGAGAGACTGCTCGGCGGGCTCCATGAACAAAGCGTGGTCGATCTTCGCCGCCACGCCGCCTTCCACCTTCTTCAGAATGTTGCCGACGCGCTTGTTGGCGGCGGCCAACGCCCGCGCCTCGGGCAGGTCGGCGAAGGCGCGCACCGCGGCCAGCCGCCTGGAAATGTCGCCGAGGCGTTGCGGGCGCAGGCTGATCACGGCATCCACTTCCTGTGCCGAATAGCCCTGCTCGCGCAGGCTGCCGGCGAGGCGCTCGTAAATGAAATCGGACAGCAGCTTCATGTTGGCGCCGAAAGCGCGTCCGTCATCGGCGGAATCACGAATCACTGCGCCCACGATGTTCGAAGCAAGCGAAATCAATCGATCCAGATCAAGCGCTAGCTGATGCTCGCCCAGCATGCGGATGATGCCCAGGGCGTGACGCCGCAGGGCGAAGGGGTCCTTGTCGCCGGTCGGCACCTGGCCGATGCCGAACAGGCCAACCAGCGTCTCCAGCTTGTCGGCCAGCGCCACGACCACGCCGATCACGCCTCGCGGCAGGCTGTCGCCGGCGAAGCGCGGCTTGTAGTGATCCTCGATGGCGTCGGCGATCCCTGACGGCAGGCCGTCGTGCAGCGCGTAGTAACGGCCCATGATGCCCTGCAGTTCGGGAAACTCGCCGACCATGTCGGTGAGAAGATCCGCCTTGGCCAGGAGCGCGGCCTGATCGGCCAGTCGCGCCAGTTCCTCGCCGCCCAGCTGTGCGCCGATGGCGCTGGCAATCGCTGCCACACGCTGGATGCGCTCGCCCTGGCTGCCGAGCTTGTTGTGATAGACGACCTTTGCCAACCCCGGAATCCGGTCGGCCAGCGACCTCTTGCGGTCCTGATCGTAGAAGAACTTGGCGTCGGCCAGGCGCGGCCGCACCACCCGGGCGTTGCCGGTGACGATGTGCGTAGGGTCCGCCACCCGCATGTTGGAGACCAGCAGGAAGCGGTTGGTGAGCCTGCCCCGCTCGAACAGCGGGAAATATTTCTGGTTGGCCTTCATGGTCAGGATCAGGCATTCCTGCGGCACGGCGAGGTACTCGGCCTCGAAGCCCGCCTCATAGACCGCCGGAAATTCCACCAGCGCGGTGACCTCGTCGAGCAGCGCCTCGTCCTGCAGCCACTGCCGATTTCCCGCGGCCTCGTTCAACTGTCCGCGGATCATCTCGCGGCGCCGATCGAATGAGGCGATGACCCGCCCCTCCTCCTCCAGCACCTTCGCGTAATCGTCGGCATGGTGAATGACGACCTCGCCGGCACTCATGAAGCGGTGGCCGAGCGTGTTGTTGCCGCTTTGCAGGCCCAGCACTTCGCCGGGCACGACGCCGCTGCCGTGCAGCATGACCAGGCCATGGACGGGCCGCACGAACTGGTGATCGGAATCGCCCCAGCGCATCAGCTTCGGGATCGGCAGCTTCTTCAAGGCATCGAGAACGATGCCGGCCAGCACCTCGGCTAGCCCCTTACCCTGGACCCGCGCGCTGTAGAAGAAGGTCTCCGACTTGCCGTCGACGCGCTTGACGAATCTCGTCAGCTCGGATACCGGAATGCCCTTGGCTTCGAGCTTCTTCAGCAGCGCCGCGGTGGGCTTGCCGGCGGCATCCAGGGCCACGGCAACCGGCATGATCTTCTCTTCGACGCTGCGCTCGGGCGCGGCGTCCTCGACCTCCCGAATCAGCAGCGCCAGGCGCCGGGGCGTGGCGTAGCCTTCGACGTTCTCCGGCAGGGCCGCGCAGAGCTGGTGACGCACCAGCGCACCGAAGACCTCGTCCTTGAAAACCTCGCTCAGCCGGGACAGCGCCTTGGGCGGCAGTTCCTCGGTGAGCAGTTCGATCAGCAGGGACTCACGCATGGCCGGCCCCCTTCAGCATCGGGAAGCCCAGCGCCTCGCGCGAGGCGTGATAGGCCTGCGCCACCTCGCGCGCCAGGGCGCGCACCCGGCCGATGTAGGCGGCGCGCTCGGTGACCGAGATGGCGCCGCGCGCGTCGAGCAGGTTGAAACTGTGCGAGCACTTCATCACCATCTCGAAGCCCGGCAGCGGCAAGCCCAGGCCAATCAGGCGGCGGGCCTCCGACTCGTACTTGGCGAACAGCGAGAACAGCCAGTCGACGTCCGAATGCTCGAAGTTGTAGGCAGACTGCTCGACCTCGTTCTGGTGATAGACGTCGCCGTAACTGATGCTCCCGTTTGGCCCCGCGGCCCAGACCAGGTCGTAGACGTTCTCGACGCCCTGCAGGGTCATCGCCAGGCGCTCCAGTCCGTAGGTGATCTCGCCCAGCACCGGCTTGCACACGAGCGAGCCGACCTCCTGGAAGTAGGTGAATTGCGTCACCTCCATGCCGTTCAACCACACCTCCCAGCCCAGCCCCCAGGCGCCCAGGGTCGGCGATTCCCAGTCGTCCTCGACGAAGCGGATGTCGTGTTCCGAGGTGTCGATGCCCAGCGCGCGCAGGCTGTCGAGATAGAGTTCCTGGATGTTGTCTGGCGAGGGCTTCAGCACCACCTGGTACTGGTAGTAGTGCTGCAGACGGTTGGGGTTCTCGCCGTAGCGGCCGTCCTTGGGCCGGCGCGAAGGTTGCACGTAGGCGGCGCGCCAGGGCTCGGGGCCGATCGCGCGCAGGAAGGTGGCGGTGTGGAAGGTGCCGGCGCCGACCTCGATGTCGTAGGGCTGGAGCAGGGCGCAGCCTTGCTTGTCCCAGAAATTCTGGAGGCGGAGGATGATCTCCTGAAAGCTTGGCCTCTGGCCAAGCCTCGGCGCAGGCTCATGCCCGCTTGCGGGCGTGACGTCGGAACCAAAGGTCGGGGTGTTCGCCATCAAGCTAACCTGCGTTGTCGCAAAACCGCGATTTTACAGGGTTTCAAGGCGAAGCGATGCCGGAGCGGCGAATGAGCCATGGCCCGGAGATCGGCGCAACGGCAGAACAATAGATCACAATGTGATATATTTAAAGATTAACGCGAAGGGCTCCCGGGTCGGCGACACGCCAACACCTTCACGACACGACCCAGCCGGCAAACAATGCACAAGGAAGATTCGAGAAGAGATTTTGCCGCCGATGCGCGGCTCCTGCGCATCGCAGTCATTGCGGCGGTCATCGGGGCGCTCGCCACGGTGACGGCCTATCTTCTGCTCCACCTGATCTATTTTTTCACCAACCTCTTTTTCTTTCAGAGGCTATCGGATGCCATCCATTCGCCGGCCACGAATACGCTCGGCCTCTGGGTGATCGTCGTCCCGGTCATCGGCGGCCTGATCATCGGCCTAATGGCGCGCTTCGGCTCGGAACAGATTCGCGGGCACGGGATCCCCGAGGCCATCGAAACGATCTTGTTCGGGAAAAGCACGATGTCGCCGAAGATTGCGGTGCTGAAACCCTTATCCTCGGGAATCGCGATCGGCAGCGGCGGCCCGTTTGGCGCCGAAGGGCCGATCATCATGACCGGCGGCGCACTCGGCTCCCTGATCGGGCAATACTTCCACATCACGGGGGCCGAGCGGAAAACCCTGCTGGTCGCCGGCGCCGCGGCGGGGATGACGGCCGTGTTCGGCACGCCGATCGCTGCTGTGTTGCTGGCCGTCGAATTGTTGCTGTTCGAGCTGCGCCCGCGCAGCTTGCTGCCGGTCGCCATCGCCTGCGCCGTCGCCGGCTTCGCGCGGCCGCTGTTGCTCGGCGCCGGGCCCCTGTTCCCGCTGCAGACCCTCCCGGTGGGGGTGCCGGCCCTGTTGTCGTGCGTGTTGGCCGGGGTGGCGGCCGGCGCTTTGTCCTGGATGCTGTCGACATCGCTGTACCGGGTCGAAGACCTGTTCGGCAGGCTGCCGATCCACTGGATGTGGTGGCCGGCGCTGGGCGGCGTGGCCGTGGGGATCGGCGGCTATCTGCAGCCGCGGGCGCTCGGCGTCGGCTACGACGTGATCGGCGACCTGCTGCAAAACCATCTCGCGCTTGACGCGGTGCTCGCCCTCCTGCTGTGCAAGGCCGCCATGTGGGTCATCGCCCTGGGATCCGGTACCTCCGGCGGCGTCCTGGCGCCGCTGCTGATGATGGGCGCGGGTCTCGGCGTGCTGCTGGGGCCGCTGCTGCCCGGCGGCGATCCCGGCTTATGGCCGCTGGTCTTCATGGCGGCAACGCTGGGCGGCATGATGCGGGCCCCGATCATGGCGGCGATGTTCGCTTTCGAGCTGACGCAAGACGCCAACGCCTTGTTGCCCCTGCTCACCGCATCGGCGGTCGCCTACGGCTTTACCGTGCTGACCATGCCCCGCTCCATCCTCACCGAAAAGATCGCGCGGCGCGGCTATCACATCTACCGCGAATACGGCATTGACCCGCTCGAGCGCCACAGCGTGGCGGAAGTGATGACGCGCGAGGTGAAGGCGATGGCCGCGCAAACCACGATCGGCGAGGCGCTGGCCGGGCATTTCGGTGCCCGGCAGCTCTACCGGGCATTCCCCGTGGTGCGCGAGGGCCAATTCATCGGCATGGTCGACCGCGCGACGCTGCTCGCCGGGCAGCAGAATCCTGCCGCCGAGCGGGTGGGCGACTTGTTCGCTGCCGGTGATCCTGACGTGGCCTTTCCCGATGAAACCTGCCGGGCGGTCGCGATCCGGCTCGCGGTGCATGGGCTCGAACGCTTGGCGGTGGTGGCCGATGCGCAGTCCCGCCGACTGGTCGGCATCGTCAGCCGCAGCGATCTGGTGAAGCCATCGCTCGCCCTGTTCGCTGAAGAGCATCAGTACCAAACGGTCAGGGGCGCGCCGAAATAATTCCCTAGCGCCGCATCCGTTTCCTGCCGAAGATCGCCTGCAGCAGGCAGGCCGCAGCGATCAGGACGATCAGCGCGTTGCCCCAGCGGGAATAAGGGGTGATTCCCGTATAGCCCTGCACCTTCACCGTCAGCGCGTCGATGGCAAAGGCCGGCAGGGCGGCCGCGACCACGCCGTCGGGCCGGACCGCCGCGGTCATGCCGGTGTTGGTGGCGCGCAGCATGAAGCGCCCGGTCTCCAGCGCGCGCAGCTGGGCGATCTCCAGTTGCTGCGGCTGCGCCAGCGAGTGGCCGAACCAGGCGGTGTTGGAGAGATTGATGAGCAGCGTCGCGCGCGGCAGGGCGCGGATGATTTCCTCGCCGAACAGATCCTCGTAGCAGATGTTGGGCATCACTTGCTGGCCGGCGATGGCCAGCGGCAGTTGCCCGGAGGGACCGGCGGTGAAGTCCGACATCGGGATGCGCATCAGGGCGAGGAACCAGGAGAAGCCGGCCGGCACATATTCGCCGAAGGGCACCAGGTGCGACTTGGCGTAGGCCTGCGGCCGCGTCCCGGGAACCAGGGCGACTGCGGCGTTGGTGTAACCGCCACTCCTGGTGCGCACCACGGTGCCGGCCAGCACCGGACCATTCGCCGTCAGGCGGTCCAGATAGCCGGCCGGCAATTCGTCGAAGAACACGGGCAGGGCCGTCTCCGGCAGGACCGTGAGCTGGGCGGGATGCGCGCGCGCCAGGCGGCCGTATGTGTCGAGCGACCGCTGCAACTGCTCCGGATCCCATTTCGTGTCCTGCGCCACGTCGCCCTGCAGCAGGCTCACGGTGAGCGGCGCACCGACCGGATGGGTCCAGTCCATGCGATACAGGATCTGACCGCAGGCCAGCAGCAGCACGATGACCAGAAGCGGGCGCCAGTTGCGCGACGAAGCGAGCAGCGCGGCGATCAATGCCGCCATGAAGCCGACGCCATAGACGCCGAGCGTCGAGGCGAAGCCGGCCAGCGGACTGCCCGGCGCCTGGGAATAGCCCAGCGAGAGCCAGGGGAAACCGGTCAGCAGCCAGCCGCGCAGCCATTCGCAGAGCGTCCACGCGCCGGCCGCGAGCAGCGCGTCGCGACCGGCGGTCCCGCTCTTGAAGCGCGCAAACAGCCAGCCGGCCAGCGCCGGATAGAGCGCGAGATAGGCGCAGAACAGCAGCGTCGCCAGCGCCGCCAGCGGTGCCGCCATGCCGCCGAAATCGTGCATGCTGACATAGACCCAGGAGACGCCGGCGAGGAAGAAGCCCAGGCCCCAGAGGAAGCCCAGCAATGCTGCGCGGCGCGGGGTGTTCCCCCGCCGCCACAGAACGATGAGCAGCGCCAGGGCGAGGGGCGGCAGCGGATAGGCGTGGAAGGGCGCGAAACCGAGAACGGTCGCGGCGCCCAGGAGCAGAGCCGAGAGCGGCGCGGGGGGCAGACGAATGCTACGCATCCAGCGCGATGGCGCGCTGCGGATCGACGAGCAGCGTATGTACGCGCCGGCTGTCGGCGCGCAGCACCTGGATGCGCAGACCGCCCAGCTGCACCGTCTCGCCGCGCTTGGGCAGACGGCCCAGATGATGGATGACCAGGCCGCCCAGGGTGTCGAACTCCTCGTCCGAGAATTCGGTACCGAAGGCGGCGTTGAAATCGGCGATCTCGGTGGCGGCCTTGACCCGATAGCGGCCGGAATTGTCGAGCACGATGTTGTCTGCGGCCTCGTCGAAGTCGTATTCGTCCTCGATGTCGCCGACGATCTGCTCGAGCACGTCCTCGATGGTCACCAGGCCGGCGACGCCGCCGTACTCGTCGACCACGATCGCCATGTGGTTGCGCGACACGCGGAACTCGCGCAGCAGGACGTTGAGCCGCTTCGACTCCGGGATGAACACCGCCGGGCGCAGGGTGTCGCGCAGGTCGAACTCCTTGCCGGCGAAGTAGCGCAGCAGATCCTTGGCGAGCAGGATGCCGACCACGTCGTCGCGGTTCTCGCCGATCACCGGGAAGCGCGAGTGCGCCGCCTCGATGGCGAATTCGGTGATCTTCTCGGGCGTCTCCGCGATGTCGACGACGTCCATCTGGGCGCGCGGCACCATGATCTCGCGCACCTGGATGTCGGACACCGAGAGCGCGCCCTCGATGATCGACAGCGCGTCGGCGTCGAGCAGATTGCGCTCGAAGGCGGTGTGCAGCAGTTCGAGCAGCTGCTCGCGGTCTTCCGGCGCGCGCGTCAGCAGTGCGGAGAGCCGCTCGAACAAGGTGGGACGACTGGGAGCTTCCATAGGGTCAGGTGTGATCAGCGCTGGCACGCATCGCCCATGACGGCATCTGCGTAGGGATCGGGGTAGCCGAGCCGGGCGAGTATCTCGCGTTCCTTCGCTTCCATCGACGCCGCATCGGCGTCCGTTTCGTGGTCATAGCCCTGCAGATGGAGCATACCATGCACCACCAGGTGGGCGAAGTGGGCCTGCCCGGTCTTGCCCTGGGCTTGCGCCTCGGCCAGCGCCACCGGCGGGCAGAGCACCAGATCCCCGGCCATTTCCGGCAGCGGCGCGTAAGGGAAGGAGAGCACGTTGGTGGCGTAATCCTTGCCCCGGTAGTCGCGGTTGAGCGCGCGCCCCTCCTCGGCAGCCACTAAGCGGATGGTCACTTCGGCGTCGCCGGCCTGGGCCGCGCGCACCCAGCGGCGCAACTGCGCCCGGGTAGGCAACTCAGGGCCATCGACCCCATATTGAACGGCGAGCGACAGCGTCTTATTTCTTTTCTTGTTCATGCTTCTCGTAGGCGGCGACGATGCGCGCGACCAGCGGATGACGCACCACGTCCTCGGCGAGAAAATCGGTGAAGGCGATGCCGCGCACTTCCTTCAGGATCTCCCGCGCCTCGATCAGGCCGCTCTTCTGGCCGCGGGCGAGATCGATCTGGGTGACGTCGCCGGTGATCACCGCCTTGGCGCCGATGCCGATGCGCGTCAGGAACATCTTCATCTGCTCGGGCGTGGTGTTCTGCGCCTCGTCGAGGATGATGAAGGCGTGGTTCAGCGTGCGCCCGCGCATGTAGGCGAGCGGCGCCACCTCGATCGCCTGGCGCTCGAACATCTTGCCCACCTTGTCGAAGCCCATCAGGTCGTAGAGCGCGTCGTAGAGCGGGCGCAGATAGGGATCGACCTTCTGCGACAGGTCGCCGGGCAGAAAGCCCAGACGCTCGCCCGCCTCCACCGCCGGCCGGGTCAGGACGATGCGGCTGACCAGATCGCGCTCGAAGGCATCCACCGCGCTGGCCACCGCGAGATAGGTCTTGCCGGTGCCGGCCGGGCCGATGCCCAGCGTGATGTCGTGCTCCTGGATCTGGCGCAGATACTGCGTCTGGCGCGGCGTGCGGCCGTGCAGGTCGGCCTTGCGGGTGAGCAGTCCCGGCGCCGGCTGCGCCGGCTGAGTGCGATTGGCGAGCTCGACCAGGCCGAGCTGCACCTCGTCGATGGTCAGCGGCGCCTGGGCCAGTTCGTAGAAATGGCGCAGCGCGGTGGCCGCCGCTGGCGCGGCGGCGCCGCTGATCCGGAAGCGCTCGCCGCGCCGGCCGACCACCACGTCGTAGGCGGTCTCGATCTGGCGCAGGTTTTCGTCGAGCGCGCCGCAAAGATTCGCCAGCCGGGTGTTGTCCACCGGATCGAGCACGATGTCGAGCGACTTGGGTTTCAAGTCTCCCCCTGGGTATTCACCCGTTCGCCGCGCAGCGTGTGCGGCATCGCGGCGCTGATCCGGACCTCGGCGAAGCCGCCGATCAGCACTGCCGGGCCGGCGAAATTGACCACCCGGTTGCAGGCTGTGCGTCCGGCGAGCTCGGCCGGGTCCCTCTTGGCATGGCCCTCGACCAGCACGCGCTCGACCCTGCCGATCATGCTCTTTCTGGCGGCGAGATCCTGGGCCTCGATGCTCCGCTGCAATCGCGAGAGGCGCGCTTCCTTGACCTCCCTCGCTGTTTCGTCGATGAGGTTCGCCGCCGGCGTGCCCGGCCGCGGACTGTAGACGAAGCTGTAGGAATCGGAAAAGCCCAGCTCGTCGATCAGCCCCAGGGTCGCATCGAAGTCGGCGTCACTCTCGCCGGGGAAGCCGACGATGAAGTCCGACGACAGCGACAGTCCCGGCCGCACCGCGCGCAGCTTCCTGACGATGCTCTTGTATTCGAGCACGGTGTAGCCCCGCTTCATCAGTGCGAGCACGCGGTCGGAACCCGACTGCACCGGCAGATGCAGATGCGAGACCAGCTTGGGTACGCGGCCATAGACCTCGATCAGGCGGGCGGTCATCTCGCGCGGATGCGAGGTGGTGTAGCGGATGCGCTCTATGCCGGGCATTTCCGCCAGAACCTCGATCAGGAAGGCGAGGTCGGCATCGCCGGCGGCGTAGGCATTGACGTTCTGCCCGAGCAGGGTGATTTCCCGGACTCCCTGCGCCGCCAGGCCGGCCACCTCGGCCAACACGTCCTCGATCGGGCGGGACACCTCCTCGCCGCGCGTGAACGGCACGATGCAGAAGCTGCAGAACTTGGAGCAGCCCTCCATGATCGAAACGAAGGCCGAACCGGCCTCGGCCCGGGCCTGCGGCAGGTGATCGAACTTCTCGATCGCGGGAAACGAGATGTCGATCTGGGACAGACCGCTGGTGCGCCGGTCTTCGATCAGCTGCGGCAGACGGTGCAGGGTCTGCGGCCCGAACACGACATCGACGTGGGGTGCGCGCTTGACGATCGCCGCCCCCTCCTGGCTGGCGACGCAGCCGCCGACGCCGATCACCAGCCCGGGCCGATCCTCCTTCAGCTGCCGCAGCCGGCCCAGGTGATGGAAGACCCGCTCCTGCGCGTTCTCGCGCACCGAGCAGGTGTTGAACAGGATGATGTCGGCGTCTTCCGGACGGTCGGCGGCTTCCGTGCCGTAGGCGGCGTGGAGCACGTCGGCCATCTTGGCGGAGTCGTACTCGTTCATCTGGCAGCCGAAGCTGCGGATATAGAGTTTCTTCGCCATTCAGGGAGCGGCGGCTTCCTCGGCCGTCAGCACCCAGACGCGGAACAGCTGACCGTTGGCATCGGTCAGGTATTTCACCAGCAGCGGCTGACGCACGCTGTCCGACAGGATGATGCGGTTGTGCTGGTCGCGGATCTGGGCGCCGGGCGCCAGATGCAGATCGGTACCGTCGATGCTCGTCTGCCCCTGCCAGGGCGGCTGCATTTCGCCGCGCCGCGCCGCGGCGGGGATGGTGCGCAGGGTGCCAAACTGGGCCACCGGCGCTGTCTGTGCAGCGGCCGCCAGCGCCGTGATGCAGAGCAGGACGCCGATCATGGCGGAAATCGGGAATTTCATGCCGCCATTATAGCAAGCCGGGGACGCGGCCCGCCGGCCGGCTCAATCTGGTCGGACCGCACGGATCGCGGCGCGCACGGCTTCGACCATCCGCCCGATCTGGTCGGGAGTCGAAATGAACGGCGGTCCCAGGGCGATGGTGTCGCCGGTGATCCGGAACAGATGGTCGTTCTGGAAGCCGTGCTCGAACACCCGGAAGGCGCGCAGGCCAGGCTGGCCGGGGAAGGCTTCGAGATCGATGCCCGCAGACAGGCCGAAGTTGCGCACATCGACGACGCCGGGCTCGCCACGCAAATCATGCACCGCCGCCTCCAGCACCGGCGCCAGTTCGCGGGCGCGCTGGAACAGCCCCTCCTGCTCGTAGATGTCGAGGGCGGCGAGCCCGGCGGCGGCGGCCATCGGGTGGCCCGAATAGGTATAGCCGTGGAACAGCTCGGTCGCGTGAGCGGGCGCCTGGGCGTGCATGAAAGTCTCGTAGACATCCTTCCTGACGATGACGCCGCCCATCGGGATGGTGCCGTTGGTCACGCCCTTGGCGAAGGTGATCAGGTCGGGCACGACGCCCAGCCGCTGCGCGCCGAAGTTGGCGCCCAGCCGGCCGAAGCCGGTGATCACCTCGTCGAAGATCAAGAGGATGCCGTGCCGGGTACAGATCTCGCGCAGGCGTTCGAGATAGCCGACCGGCGGCACCAGGACGCCGGTCGAACCCTGCACCGGCTCGACGATGACGGCGGCGATGGTCGAGGCGTCGTGCAGCGCCACCAGGCGCTCGAGATCCTCGGCGAGGTGCGCGCCCCAGGTCGGCTGGCCGCGCGAGAAGGCCATCTGCGACAGGTTCCAGGTGTGCGGCAGATGGTCGACCCCGGGCAGCATGGCGCTGGCGAAGGCCTTGCGGTTGGCCGCCATGCCGCCGACCGAGATGCCGCCGAAGCCGACGCCGTGGTAGGCGCGCTCGCGGCCGATCATGCGGAAGCGTCCGGCTTCGCCGCGTACCCGATGATAGGCGAGCGCGATCTTGAGCGCCGTGTCCACCGCCTCCGAGCCTGAGTTGCTGAAGAACACGCGGTCCAGCCCGGCCGGCGCCAGATCGGCGATGCGCTCGGCCAGGCGGAAGGTGGCGGCGTTGCCGAGCTGGAAGGCCGGCGAATAGTCGAGGGTCTCCGCCTGGCGGCGGATCGCCTCGGCGATCCTCGGGTGGCAGTGGCCGATCGGGCAGCACCACATCCCGGAAATGCAGTCGAACAGCTCACGGCCGTCTTCGGTGCGGTAGTAGGCACCCTTGGCCGAGGTCAGTATTTTCGGATGCTGCTTGAAATAACGGTTCGAGGTGAAGGGCAGCCAGTAGGCTTCGAGATCGGTCTGGTTCATCAATATTCTCCGGTTGCTACGCTAGGCGGCGATGGCCTGCTGCATTCCCTCGCGGTACGCCGCCGCCTGTTCCTGCGCCCGCCGGGTCTCCTGCCGGGAGAGCCACAGGCTGCCGGCGAACACCGCGACCGAGACCACCGCCACGGTGATCGTGGCGATCGCATTGACGGTCGGATCCAGACCCAGCCGGGCGCGCGACAGGATGACGATGGGCAGCGTGGTGGAGCCCGGTCCGGAGAGGAAGGCGGTGGACACCACGTCGTCCAGCGACAGGGTGAAGGTCAAGAGCCACGCCGCCAGCAGCGACTGCGCGATCAGCGGCAGGGTGACCAGATAGAACACCTGGAAGGGCTTGCAGCCCAGATCCATCGCCGCCTCCTCCAGCGACTTGTCCATCTCCAGCAGCCGCGACTGGATGACCACCGCGGCGTAGGCCATGCCCACCGAGGTGTGGCCGGCCCAGATGGTCAGGACGCCGCGGTCGGGCCAGCCGAACAGGCGCTCGCAGGTGACGAAGAACAACAGCAGCGACAGTCCGGTGATCACCTCGGGCACCACCAGCGGCGCGTTGATGTGCGCCGAGAACGCGGTCTTGCCCCAGAAGTCCTGGTAGCGCACCATGGCGAAGGCGGCGAGCGTGCCCAGCAGCACCGAGGCGGTGGCGCTCAAAAGCGCTATCCTGAGCGACAATTTGAAGGCGTCCAGGACTTCGGTGTCGTGACTGATGACCCCGTACCACTTGAAGGTGAAGCCGCCCCAGAGCATGACCATCTTCGAATCGTTGAACGAATACACGATCAGGGTCACGATCGGCAGGTAGAGGAAGAAGTAGCCGGCGATCAGCCAGGCCTTGCCCAAGCGGCTAGTCATCGCTCATACCCCTCTGACGCCGCCGGTATCGGCCCGGTAACGGTAGAAGATCGCCAGCGGTACCAGGATCAGCATCACCATGGACACTGCCACGGCAGAGGCCATCGCCCAGTCGTTGTTGCTGAAGAATTCGTCCCACAGCACGCGGCCGATCATCAGGGTGCCGGGGCCGCCGAGCAGTTCGGGGATGACGTACTCGCCCATGCTCGGAATGAACACCAGCATGGCGCCGGCGATGATGCCGTTCTTCGACAGCGGCACGGTCACCAGCCAGAAGGTCTGCCACGGGGTGGCGCCCAGATCCTGGGCCGCCTCGAGCAGGCGCAGATCCATCTTCACCAGGTTGGCGTAGAGCGGCAGGATCATGAACGGCAGGTAGGCGTAGACCATGCCGATGGTCATCGAGAAGGCCGTGTGCATCATCCTGATCGGCTGGTGGATCAGGTGCAGCCAGATCAGGACGTTGTTGAACACCCCCTGGTCGTCGAGCAGGCCCTTCCAGGCATAGACGCGCAGCAGGTAGGAGGTCCAGAACGGCAGCGACACCAGCATCAGCAGCGCCGGCCGCCGATTGGCCGGCGAGCGCGCCATGAAGTAGGCGAAGGGATAGCCGATCGCCAGGCAGATCAGGGTATTGATCCCGGCGAACTTGATCGACGACCAGTAGGTCTCGACGTAGAGCGGATCGCTGCCGAGGAAGAGATAGTTCGACAGCTTGATCTTGAGATGGACCACGCCGTCTGCGTAGCTCAGCAGATCCAGGAAACGGATGCCGTCGGTCTCGGACACGCTGAGCTTCAGCACCACCAGGAAGGGCACGGTAAACAGCACGAACAGGAACAGGTAGGGAATGCCGATGACGGTGCGCCTGCCCCAGTCGTGGGTGAGTGCGTGGGCGCTGCGCCGCAGGCTGTTCGGGATGTCCATGTCCGCCTCAGGCGCCCAGCACGACCAGGGATTCCGGCTGACAGGTGGCATAGACCTCCTCGCCGCTCGCGAACAGATCGCCGTTGCGCTCGCTGTGGGTGATCGCGACCTGCAGCTTCATGCCGCCGGCCAGCGTCACGCGGTAGACCGAATAGCGGCCGAAATAGCCGCTGTCCGCGATCCTGCCGGAAAAGCAGTTGCTGGCCCGATCCGCGGGCGGTTCGCGACAGAGCTCGATCTTCTCCGGGCGCAGCGCGACGGAGACTGCCATGCCCGGGCCGCCGGTGATGCCGTGGCCGACGGTGAGCCTGCCGCCGTTGGTCGCCACGACGCAGTGATCGGGCGCGACCGCCTCGATCGTGCCGTCGAACAGATTGACGTTGCCGATGAAGTCGGCGACGAAGCGGCAGTTCGGCGTCTCGTAGATCTCGTGCGGCTGCCCGACCTGGAGGAAGCGGCCGTTGCTCATCACCGCGATCCGGTCGGCCATGGTGATGGCTTCCTCCTGGTCGTGGGTCACCAGCACGCAGGTGACGCCGACCTTCTTGATGATGTTGTGCAGCTCGAACTGCGTCTGCTCGCGCAGCTTGCGGTCCAGGGCGCCCAGCGGTTCGTCGAGCAGCAGCAGCTTCGGCCGCTTGGCCAGACAGCGCGCCAGCGCGACGCGCTGCTGCTGGCCGCCGGAGAGCTGGTGCGGCTTGCGCTTGGCGTAGGGCTTCAACTGCACGATGTTGAGCATCGCCTCGACGGTCTCGGCGATCCGGTCCCTGGGCATTTTGTCGCGCTTGAGACCGAAGGCGACGTTCTCGAACACCGTCAGGTGGGGAAACAGCGCGTAGGACTGGAACATCATGTTGATCGGCCGCTCGTAGGGCGGCAGTTGGGATATCTCCGCGCCCTCGAGCTGGATGCTGCCGGCCGTCGCCGTCTCGAAGCCGGCCAGCATCCGCAGCAGCGTGGATTTGCCGCAGCCGGAGGAACCGAGCAGCGCGAAGATCTCGCCCTTCCTGATGTCGATGGAGACGCCGTCGACCGCGGCGACCTCGTCGAAGCGCTTGGTCAGTCGGTCGATGCGGACGAAGCTGCCGTCCCCGGGCCGGCCGGCGATGTCCCGGTGCGCAGCCTCGCCCTCCCCGAGCAAAGCCTGGTTCGTCTGCGGCATGATCAGAGACCGGTCTTGAAGCTCGTGTAGAGGCGGGTGCGGATGCGCCGGATGTCGTTGCTCACCGCTTCCGGCGGCACCATCCGGCCCAGCTCCTGCGGCGTCATGAACACCGTCTTGTCGGCGCGGATCTCGGGCCGGATGTATTTCATCGCGGCCGGCACCGGATTGGCGTAGAAGACCTTGTTCACCAGCCCGGCATTGACCTCGGGCCGGTAGATGTAGCTGATGAACTTGTAGGCATTTTCCGGGTGCGGGGCATCGACCGGGATGGCCATGGTATCGAAGAACAGCACGGCGCCGGTCTTGGGCAGCAGCACCTTGATGTGGTTGCCGTTCTTGGCCTGCTCCGCCCGGCGCGCGGCGATGCTGATGTCGCCGTTCCAGCCGAGCACCAGGCACAGCGAGCCGCTGGCCAGATCGTTGATGTAGCCCGACGAGGAGAACTGCGCGATGTCCGGCCGGATCTTCGCCAGCATCCTGGCCGCCGCCTGATAGTCCGCCGGGTTCTTGCTGAACGGCGGCTTGCCGATATAGCGCAGCGCGGCCGGAAAGATCTCGTCGCCGGTGTCGAGCACCGAGATGCCGCAGGACTTCGCCTTGTTGGCATACACGGGATTGAACAGCAGATCCCAGTCGTTGGCCGGCATCGGCAGATTGCCGAGCGCCGCCTTCAGCTTGTCGACGTTGATGCCCAGCGTGGTGATGCCCCACAGCCACGGGACGAGGTACTGGTTGCCCGGATCGAGCGTCGCCAGCTGCTTCATCACATACGGGGAGAGATTGCCGTAAGTGCCGATCTTGCTCCTGTCGAGCTTGGCGAACAGGCCGCCGCCGATCTCGATCTTGGCCCAGTTGGCGGAGGGCACCACGATGTCGTAACCGCTCCTGCCCGCGATCAGTTTGGCGAGGAGGTTCTCGTTGCCGTCGAAGGTGTCGTAGCGCACCTTGATGCCGGTCTCCTTCTCGAAATTCGCGATGGTGTCGTCGCCGATGTAGTTCGACCAGTTGTAGATATTGAGAACCTTGGCGTCGGCGGCGAGCGCGGGCGCGGCGCTGCCCGCCAGGCAGAGTGCGGCGAACAGGCAGCGCAGCAGACGGCGATGCCGCTTCAAGGTGCTATCCGACATGGGGTTTCTCCGGGCTTGTGGGTCGCTTGTGGGTCAAATCAGCCCGATATTATCGTCAAAAGTCGCGCGCGCGAAAACAGCAGCGCTCGGCAAGGCTCCCCGGGTGGGCGTCGCCGCCGGTCATCGGCTGCGCGGCGACGCCGCGAGCAGGCCGCACAGGTGCGTCCAGACGAAGACCGCGGCGGCGCTGCTGGTCAGCTCGGCGTGGTCGTAAGCGGGCGACACCTCGACGCAGTCCATGCCGGCCCAGGGCAGGTCGTGCAGCGCTTCGAGCACAGTCAGCACCTGATTGGTGCTGAGGCCGCCCGGTTCCGGCGTGCCGGTGCCGGGAGCGAAGGCGGGATCCAGGCAGTCGATGTCCAGGCTCAGATAGGTCGGCGGATTGCCGGCGGCCTCGATGCGCCGGCGGATCTCGGCCAGCATGGCCGCCATCTGCTCGGGGCTCTCCCGGCCGCGCAGCTCGCGCGCCGTGAACACCCGGCCACCGGCGTCATTGACGTGTTCCCGCGCCGCCTTGAGGCCCGAGGAACGGATGCCGATCTGCACCGTCGCCGCGGGGATCACCAGCCCCTCCTGGAGCGCTTCGAAGACCCAGGTACCGTGCCCCGAGGACTCGCCGAAGTGGTCCGACCAGGTGTCGCAATGGGCGTCGAAATGCACCAGCGCCAGCGGCCGGCCAAGCCGCTGGCGCTGGGCGCGCAAGAGCGACAGGGTCACCGAGTGGTCGCCGCCCAGCCAGCAGACGTAGTGGCTGCCGAGCGCCTCGAAGGCGAGGCGCTGCAGTTCGGTTCGCGCCGCTTCGAGACCGGTGTTGGGCAACGCCAGGTCGCCCAGGTCGGTCAGGACATCGACCGGACTGACATCGAAGTGCGGATGGATGCCGTCGCAGAGCATTTGGCTCGCGCGCCGGATGGCCTCGGGCGCGAAGCGCGCGCCGGGACGGTTGGTCACGGCGCCGTCGAAGGGAATGCCGGCCACCGCGTAAGGACGGCCGGCGTCGCCGCGCGGCACGCCGAGAAAGCTGTTGCCGGCGAGATAAGGGAAGCCGTGTGCCCGCGCGTGCATCATCTGCTGGCCCAGCGCCGTAAAGGGTGAAAATCGCCGCTCAGAGCGCGCCCATCACCCGCAACAGCTTTTCCCGCACCTCTTGGCCGAGCGCGGCGACATCCGGGTGATCGGTCATCTGGCCCATCATGCCCGGATCCAGGAACTCCACCTGCACCGCCCCACCGGCATCCTCGCGGACCACGACGTTGCAGGGCAGGAGCAGGCCGATGCTCGGCTCCGCCACGATGGCGCGCCTGGCGTAGGGCGGATTGCAGGCGCCCAGGATGCGGTAGCGCGGCATGTCAACACCGAGCTTCTTCTTCATGGTGGCCGCGACGTCGATCTCCGTCAGGATGCCGAAACCTTCCTTCTGCAGTTCGGCGGTGACCTTGGCGATCGCCTCGTCGAAACCCATCGCCACCGGCCTACCGAAGGCATAGTGATTTTCCATTGCTGACCTCTTGGCTGGATGAACTCTTTCGGGCTTCAAGTCTGGATGTAGGCTTCCAGGTGCTGGATGACTTCGGCCTGATCGGCGATCACCTCCTTGACCAGGTCGCCGATCGAGAGGATGCCGGCGAGCTTGCCGTGGTCGATCACCGGCAGGTGGCGGAAGCGCCCCTCGGTCATCAGTTGCATGCACTCGTCCACCGTCTGCTCGGGGCGCACGCTGGTCACCTTGGCGGTCATGATCTCGGCCACCGAAATGTCGGACGAGGACTTGCCGAGCAGCGCGACCTTGCGCGCGTAGTCTCGCTCCGACATGATGCCCACCAGCTTGCCGTCATCGACGACCAGCAAAGCGCCGATGTCGTGCGCCGCCATCAGCTTCAGCGCTTCGATCACGTGGGTGGCGGAGGTGATGGTGCGCAAGCCGCCGCTCTTTGCTGCCAGCAGTTGTCTAACGGTTTTCATTTTGACCTCTCCTGTCCGGTAGTGACGGCCCTACTCTAACAGCCCCGATCGCAAATATACAAGCCCAATGCCTGCCGACCCGCCGCTGGTCTGCCGGCGCGTTTCCAGAGCCGCCGCACCAGCATCATGTAGATCGCTTTTCACCACCCCGATAGCGGCGAATGCAGGCATCGAGTTGAGCGCGATTTGCGGCTTGTAGCGCAAGCAGCAGTTCGTGGCTCACCGCCGAGAGACGAAAACGGCGCTGGAGTTCCTGCTGGATGTGCTGCAGCAGATGCGCCGTGGCTTCGGCATCGGCCAATGCGCGATGGAAACGACCTGTCGCGGGCAAGCCCAGGGTGCGCACGAGGGTGGCCAACTTGTGGTTAGGCGCTTCGGGAAAAAGGCGTCGGGCCAGGAGCATGGAACAAGCAAATTCCTGTTTTCGCCTGCCATGTATCCGGCGTAGCTCGGCATCCCAGAACTTGCTGTCGAAGGCGGCATTGTGCGCAACCATCGGATGGGTGCCGACGAAGCGCAGAGCATCGCGCATCACCGCCTCCACCGTGGGGGCCTCGCGGACCATTTCATTGGTGATGCCGGTCAGTGCCTGTATGTCGCGGGGAATGGCGACGCCCGGGTTCATCAGACTCTGAAAACGATCGACGATCACGCCGCCGTCGATGATGACGATCGCGACTTCCGTCGGCCTCGCCCCAAGCGCCGGGGAGAGGCCGGTCGTTTCAAAGTCTATGACCGCATGAATTGCCATTTCATGCGCTCACCCAAAAAACCGGTGACAGACTCGATCACTAAAACGTAGTCTGGGTCCCTTGTTTGGAGCTTCGACGCCGCATATGTCGACGGTTTTCAACTTGTTCATGTGGAGACACTTGGCGCGATTAGCGTCACGCCCGGGAAATATGCGGCATAGCGCCGTGTATCTCGGGTCAGGACCGGATGACCTGACACTGCGGCATGCGCACCGATAAAAAAATCCCCGAGAACATTGCACTTCGTGTCACCTTGTCGGCGGTAACGCACCCTTGCCGGCGAGGAACAATGCCGGGCGCGGTAACTCGATCAGCGCCAAGCCTAATTCCTCGATTGTTCTGTCCAGTGCCTCGACGGTCGAGAAGGTCAGCGATAGTTCGGAGTAGATGACCGGATTGATCGCCAGCCGATGAATTTTCGATTGGGCGCGCAGTTGGCCAATGGACCAGTCCGCCCATTCCGGATCGCTCTCCAGAACATCGACCAGCACGTTGGTGTCGACCAGCAACATCAGTCCTTAGCGTGCAGTAGCGCCATCAGGTCGTCAGTCCGCCATTTGACATCGGCTTTGCCACGGGCAGATTCGAAGCGGTCTGGCTTGCGACTCGGCCTCGCGCCTACCTTGTGAATGACGACATCCCCATCGCGATTGACCGCAAAATCCACCGAACAGCCGGGTGCCAGATTCAGCGCATCGCGAATCTGCTTGGGGATGGTGACCTGACCCTTGCTGGTAAGTGTCGTCGACATGGCATGGCTCCTTCTGTATTACTTCGATATAAATCGTAATACCCGAAACGATGACAGGAAATGGTCGACCGATGAATCATGAAGTCATGCGGCCTTCTTGATCTTCACTTGCGGCGAGAGCCCTGCGACCGCCGCCATGTCGATCAGCGCATCCACGGAGAAGAGTTCGATCTTGCCGCGCATGAGGTCGGAGATGCGCGGCTGGGTCACGCCGAACAGCTTCGCGGCTTCGGCTTGGGTCATACCGCGCTTCTTGATGACCTCAGTCAGTTGAATGACAAGCTCGGAGCGCGCGCGCATGCTCGCGGCCAGTTGCGGTGTGTCTTCGATAGCGTCCCAGACGCTTTGGAATCTTTGCTTGCTCATGATTTTGCCCTCATCAATTCCCTGTAACGGTTACGTGCCAGTTCAATATCGCTTGTCGCGGTCTTCTGGGCTTTCTTCTGGAAGCAGTGAAGCACGTAGACAGCATCTTCGAGCTTGGCCAGATAGATCACCCGAAACGTTCCAACTTCTACCCAAACACGGATTTCCCGCACGCCCTTGCCAACCGATAGCATTGCCTTCCAGTCTTCGGGATCATAACCACGCTGCACACGGTCAATCTGAAACCCGGCAGCCCTCCGCGCGCTTTCTGGAAAGCTTCGCAGCTCGTCCAGAGCGTTGCCACGAAACTCGACCGGTTTAATAGTCATGCGACATCATACAAAATTTTGTATGTTTTGGGGTGCGATTTCAGAAGCCCAAATTGCTATAGGGATGAGAATAGAAACAGTAAGCCCAGTTTGTGCAGACTTCCTACACTGTTCCTACATGGAAAAATCAAAGCACAAAACAAAACGGCCTCCATCTCTGGAAGCCGCATGGTTATTGGTGGTGATGGGGGGACTTGAACCCTCGACCTACGGATTATGAATCCGTCGCTCTAACCAGCTGAGCTACATCACCGTTCGCCGCACGCACGGAAAGCCCGCTTGGCAAGGGGCGGAATTATCCGGCGGGGCGACAAGTCTTGTCAAGTTGGCCCCCCTCCGCGACAATGCCCGGATGAAATTCGATATCGTCATCGTCGGCGGCGGGCTCGCCGGTCTGTCCCTGGCTGTCGCCCTGCGCTCCAGTGCGCTGTCGGTGGCCGTCGTCGAGGGACGGGCGCCGGCGCGGCCTGCGGGTTGGGATGCGCGCATCTATGCCGTCAGCCCCGGCAACGAGCGCTTTCTCGCCGAGATCGGCGCCTGGCAGCACCTCGACCAGGCGCGGCTCACGCCGGTGCGGACCATGGAGATCCACGGCGACGCCGGCGGACGGCTCGACTTTTCCGCCTTCGACAGCGGCGTCTCGGAGTTGGCCTGGATCATCGAGTCCTCGCTGATGCAGGGCGAGCTGTGGGAGACGGTCAAGCGCCAGGGCAACGTCACGCTGTTCTGCCCGGCCAGTCCCGAGGCGCTGGCCTTCGCTGCGGACCGGGCGCAACTGACGCTCGCCGATGGCCGGACGCTTGCCGCCGGGCTCGTCGTCGCGGCCGACGGCGCCGATTCGTGGACGCGGACTGCAGCCGGCATAGCGGTCGAATTCAAGCCCTACGGCGAGACCGGCGTGGTCGCCAACTTCGCCTGCGAAAAGCCGCACCGAGAGACGGCATTTCAGTGGTTCAGGAGTGACGGCGTGCTCGCCTGGCTGCCGTTGCCGGACAACATGATCTCGATCGTCTGGTCCACACCCGACGATCACGCGCGGCAATTGCTGGCACTGGCGCCGGAGGAGCTTTGCCACCGCGTCGCTGCGGCCGGCGACTGGCGCCTGGGGGAGCTCTCGCCGGTGACGCCGGCCGCCGGCTTTCCGCTGCGTCTGATGCGCGCGCCCTCTGCCATCGCGCCGCGTCTGGCCTTGATCGGCGACGCCGCCCACACCATCCACCCGCTCTCCGGCCACGGCATCAATCTGGGCTTCGGCGACAGCCGGGTGCTGGCGAAACTGCTCGCGGGCCGGCCCGATTACGTCGATTGTGGCGATCAGCGCTTGCTGCGCCGCTACGAACGGGCCCGCCTGGAGGAGGTGCTTGCCTTACAATTGGCAACCGATGGCCTGCAAAAGCTGTTCCGCCCCCGCAGCGCGGCGCTGGCGATGCTGCGCAATGCCGGCCTCAACCTGACCAACAAGCTGCCCGTCGTGCGCGACGCCTTGGTGCGTTACGCGCTGGGCTAAACCGAATCACCCTTTACGGAGTAGTTCATGCTGAACAGAATCCTCGTCTGCGTCCTGGCGGCACTGACCCTCGCCGCCGGCTTCGCCCGCGCCGACGAGAAAGACATCAGGCGAGCGCTGACCTCGGTATACGGTCCGGACCTGAAGATCGATGCGCTGCGCAAGATCGGCGCCCTGGGTCTGTATGAAGTGCAGGTCGGCCACGACATCCTGTATTCCGACGCCCAGGGCCGCTACCTGATCCAGGGCGACATCATCGACGTCAAGGCCAGGACCAACCTCACCGAGGCGCGCAAGACCAAGCTCTCGCAGATCAAATTCTCCGAGTTGCCGCTGAACCTGGCGATCAAGACGGTGCGGGGCAATGGCCGGCGCGTCTTCGCCACCTTTGAGGATCCGAACTGCGGCTACTGCAAGAAGCTGGCGAAGGACATGGCGGGCATGACCGACCTGACCATCTACACCTTCCTGATCCCCATTCTCTCGCCCGATTCGGCGGCGAAGTCGCAGGCCATCTGGTGTTCCGGCGATCGCTCCAAGGCGTGGAACGCGTGGATGCTGGAGGGCATCGCGCCGGTCGCCGCCAGATGCGCTGCGCCGATGGAAAAACTGCTGGCGCTGGCCGACAGGCTCGGCGTCCATGGCACGCCGACCATTTTCCTGGCCAACGGCGAACGCATTCCAGGCGCGGTTCCAGCAGCCCAGTTGGAACAGGAACTGGAACGCGTCGCTTCGGCCCGGTAAATCCGGCGGCTTGCCGCCATGACGACAAGCCGTCTGAACTGGGCGCTGCTGCTCTCGGTCGTCCTGCACACCGCACTGCTGGCGAGTTTCGCTGTGGGGGAAGGAGGCGGCGGCGGCATGACGGCGCAGGCGCGGCGCCTCACCGTGCGGCTGCAGCAGCCCAACCGTTTCGCGCTTCCGCTCTCGGCGGAGTCGCGGCAAGCCGCGACTCAATCCGTGACTGGCGGGCAAGGCAGCGACTCTTCGCACGGACTGCCGGCGCCGCTCACCCCGATCGCGCCCGAATACCCGGAAGCCGCCTTGGCCCTGGGCATACCCGGGCGGGTCGAGATCCTGGCCCATGTCGGCGAGGACGGACGCGTCGAAAGTGCGGTGGTGGTCAAAACGAGCCTGGACGGAGTCTTCGATCGCTCGGCGCTCGAAGCGGTGCGCGAGACTCGTTTCGCCCCCGGCACGGTCAATGGCAAGCCGACCAAGGGCATCTATCGCGCGGTCGTCCTGTACCGGCCGAGGTAGCTCAGGCCTCGTCTTCGGCGAAGACTTCCTTGGCAACGCGCATGCCGTCGATCGCCGCCGGCACCCCGCAATAGATCGCCGTCTGCAGAAAGACCTCGCGGATCTCGTCCTTGCTCAGCCCGTTGTTCAGCGCGCCGCGAACGTGCAGCTTGATCTCGTGCGGCCGGTTGAGCGCGGTCAGCATGGCGAGGTTCATGATGCTGCGCGTCTTGCGGTCGAGTCCTGGCCGGGTCCACACCTCGCCCCAGCAATACTCGGTCACCAGTTCCTGTAGCGGCCGGCTGAAGTCGTCCGCCGAGGCGATCGACTTGTCGACGTATTCGGCGCCCAACACCGCACGCCGCACCGCCAGTCCTGCTTCGTAGCGTTTCTTGTCCATCCCCCATCCTCTTGTGGTCCGTCTCAATCCTCGTCGTCGTGCGCCTTGTGCTGAGCCACGAGCTTCTGCTGCAATCCCGATGGCATCGGCGCGTAGCGGGCGAACTCGATGTCGTAGCTGCCGTGGCCGCCGGTCAGCGACTTCAGGCGCGACTGGTAGTCGGCCAGTTCGGCCAGCGGAATCTCGCCGCTGATCACGGTCATGCCGGCCCCGCGCGTGCCGGTACCGGTGACGTGGCCGCGGCGCGAGCGCAGGTCGCCGGTCAGGTCGCCGATCGCCGAATCGAGCGCCGTCACCTCGATGCTGACGATGGGTTCGAGCACGATGGCCGCCGCTTCGCGGATCGCCTTCATCGTCGCGCGGCGTCCGGCGCTGATGAAAGCGATCTCCTTGGAGTCGACCGGATGGTGCTTGCCGTCATGGACGACGACGCGCAGATCGACCACCGGCTGGCCGCTGATCACGCCGGCGTCGAGCGCCTGGCGCACGCCCTTCTCCACCGCCGGAATGAACACGCCGGGGATGGTGCCGCCCTTGACCGCGTCGACGAACTCGAAGCCGGCACCGCGCGGTAGCGGCTCGACGCGCAGCGCCACCTCGCCGAACTGGCCGGCGCCGCCGGACTGCTTCTTGTGGCGGTACACGGCCTCGGCGCTCTTGGTGATGGTCTCGCGGTAGGGAATCGAGGGCGGGCTGGTCGCCAGTTCGAGCTTGTACTGGCTCGCCATCTTCTCCAGCTTGGCGCGCAGGTGCATCTCGCCCAGGCCGCGGATCACCGTCTCGTTGCCGCCGGGGTGGCGCTCGACGACGAAGCAGGGGTCTTCCAGTTCGAGCTTGTGCAGCACCTCGAACAGCCGCTGCTCGTCGCCGCGGCGCCGGGTCTCCACCGCCAGGCCCTGCATCGGCAGCGGGAATTCGAGCGGCTTGAGATAGATGTGGTCCTCGTCGTGGGAGTCGTGCAGCACGGCGTCGAACTCGATCTCATCGACCTTGGCCACGGCGCCCAACTCGCCCGGGATCAGGGTGTCGACCTCGATATAGTCCTTGCCCTGCAGCCGATAGAGGTGGGCGACCTTGAAGGCGCGCCGGCCGGAACCGACGAACAGTTGCATGTCCCGCCTCAGCGTGCCCTGGTGCACGCGGAAGACGCCGACCTTGCCCATGTAGGGATCGGCGACGAGCTTGAAGACGTGGGCCAGCACGTGCCGCGCGGGGTCCGGCACGGCACGGAATGCCTCGGCCGGCCCGCCGGGCTCGCCTCGGTAGAAGGGCGGCGGGTTGCCCTCCGCGGCATCGGGGGCAAGTGTCGCCAGAACCTGCAGCAGCTCGTCGATGCCGGCGCCGGTCCGGGTCGACACGAACATCACCGGCACCAGATGGCCGGCGGCCAGCGCCCGCTCGAACGGGGCGTGCAGCTCCCCGGCGTTGGGATCCTTGCCGTCGTCGAGGTAGCGTGCCAGCAGACTCTCGTCCTCCTCTACGATCTGGTCGACCAGGGCGCGGTGGGCGGCAGCGACGGACTCGAAATCGGCGTCGCCGGAATCGTGCCCGAGCACCTCGACGACGTCGTGGCGCTGGTGCGCCGGCAGCTCGAGCAGCATGCACTCCTTGCCGAAGCGGTCGCGGATCTCGGCCACAAGGGCGGCCAGATCGACGTTGTCGGCGTCGATCTTGTTGATCACGATCATCCGGCACAGACCGCGCGCAGCCGACCACTTCATCATCCGCTCGGTGGCGAGCTCGATCCCGGTCTGGGCGTTGATCACCACCAGCGCCGTGTCCACCGCGGCCAGCGCACTGATGGCCGGGCCGGCGAAATCGGGATAGCCGGGCGTGTCGATGAATTGCAGCGTGATGCCGTTCCAGACGACGCTCACCAAGGCGGAGTTGAGCGAATGGCCTGCGGCTTTCTCCTGTGCATCGAAGTCGCAGACGGTGTTGCGCTTGTCCACGTTGCCTGCTGCGGCGATGGCGCCGGTCCGGGCGAGCAGCGCCTCGGCCAGCGAGGTCTTGCCGGCGCCGCCGTGGCCGACCAGCGCGATGGAGCGGATCGATTCGGGTTTCGACATCAGAGATTCCTCCTTGATCGACAGCGGCCTGCTTCTCTCGACTGCGCCCTCAGTATAACGCCGGCTCGCGGCGGCGAGCGGCGAGGGGCCGCTAGCGCGACAGCGACACCGCCAGGGCGAAGAACTCCTCGGCGGCAACCGGGCGGCTGAACAGGTAGCCCTGCGCCTCGTCGCAGCCGGCGCTCTTTAGAAAGGCCAGCTGGGCTTCGGTCTCCACCCCCTCGGCGATGACCGAGAGCTGCATCGTGTGGCCGAGCTGGATGATGGCCCGGATGATCGCCGCATCGTCGGCGTCGTCGACCAGGTCGCGGACGAAGGACTGGTCGATCTTGAGCTTGTCGACCGCCAGCCGCTTCAGGTAGGAAAGGCTGGAGTACCCGGTGCCGAAATCGTCGATCGAGAGCTTGACGCCCATTTCCTTCAGGCTGTGCAGCTTCTTCATCACCAGATCCGTCTCCTGCAGCAGGATCGACTCGGTCAGCTCCAGCTCCAGCAGGTCGGCCGACAGGCCTGAGCGTTCCAGCGCGCTGGCCACGGTGCCGAGGAGGTCGCCGCGCCTGAACTGATGGGCGGAAAGATTGACCGCAACCGGCAGCGGCGGCAGGCCTTGATCCTGCCAGGCCTTGGCCTGGCGGCAAGCCTCGTTCATCACCCACTCGCCGATCGGGATGATCATGCCGCTGTCTTCGGCCAGGGGAATGAAGATCCCCGGCGGGATCAGCGCCCGCCCGGGAGGCTGCCAGCGCACCAGCGCTTCCAGTCCGACGATCCGGCCGCTGACGATGTCGATCTGGGGCTGGTAGTGGAGCAGGAACTCGCTGTTCTTCACCGCCCGGCGCAGGTCGTTCTGCAACTGCATCCGCGCCAGCGCATCGCTGTTCATCTTGGCGGCGAAGAAGTGGTAGGCGTCTCGGCCGCTGTCTTTGGCATGATAGAGCGCGGCGTCAGCATTCTTGAACAGGGTGTCGAAATCCCTGCCATCGTTCGGATAGAGACTGATGCCGATGCTGAACGAGATGTTGAGCGTGTGCGTATCGATCTCGAAGGGAGCCGAAGCACTGTCGAGGATTTTCTGGGCGATGTGGCTGATCGCACCCGAGTCGGCCACGCCGGCCAGCAGGATGACGAACTCGTCACCGCCCTGCCGGCTGATGGTGTCGGTATCGCGGATGCAAGTCTGCAGGCGCTGCACGGCCTGGACCAGCAGGCGGTCGCCGACATCGTGGCCCAGGCTGTCATTGACCTGCTTGAAATTGTCGAGGTCCAGGAACAGTATCGCCACCCCGGAGTTTTGGCGTTCGGCACTGGCGATCGCCCGTTCGAAGCGATCGCGCAACAGCAGCCGGTTGGGCAGCCCGGTGAGCGGGTCGTGGTGCGCCAGGAACGCCAGCTTCTCCTCGGCCACCTGGCGCTGGGCGCGCTCACGCAGCGCCTCGATGCCGTAGGCAAGGTCGTTGGCCAGTTCGGTCAGCAGCTTCACCTCGTCGTCGGCGAAGGCATCGGACTCGTCCGAATAGATGGTCAGCGCACCGAAGGCGCGCTGCTCGCGGAGCAGCGGCAGGGCGATGCTCGACCCGAAACCTTGTTCGATGGCCGATTCGCGCCAGGGGGCCATGGCGGGGTTGGTGAAAAAGTTCTGATTGACCTGCACCGTCGCGGTCCGGATTGCCGCTCCGGTCGGACCGCGGCCGGATTCAGTGTCTGCCCAGGAAATCCTGGCACGATCGAGATAGTCCTCGCCGAAACCCGCCTGACTGACCTGACGCACCGCTTTCTCCTGGCCTTGTTCGGCATAGCCGACCCACGCCATGCGATAGCCTCCGGTCGCCACCACCAGCCGGCAGATCTCGTCGAGCAGACCCTGCTCCCGCTCGGCGTGGACCAGCGCCGTGTTGCAGTCGCTGAGCAGCCGGAGCGCACGGTTGAGCCGCCGCTGTTTCTGTTCGCTCCGCTCGAGCGCCGTCTCGTGGCGCTGCCGGTCCTCGATCAAGCGGTTGAAATTGCCGATCATGCGTCCGATTTCGTCCGCCCGCGGCTGCGCTAGCGACGCCAGCGGCAGCTCGCCCGTGGTCATCCGGTGCATGGCCACGCCGGCAGCCTCGAGCGGCGCCAGCATGCGCCGCGTCAGCCACCAGATGGTCAGCAGTGCCAGCAGCGTCATCGCGCCGGCCAGCAGGTACAGATAGTTCTGCATCAGCTTCAGGGGACCGAAGGCGACGCTGGTCGGCAGCGCCGCGACAACGACCCAGTTCGCCGCCGTGATGCGCTTGACCGAATAGAGCTTGGGGATCCCCTCGGAACTGACGGCGACGGTCGAGCCCTCGAAGCCGCCGACAATCCGGTCGACCATGGCGTTGACGCCCGGCGCCACCATCGCGGTCATCACTCTCCTGGCGTCGGTGGCGGCGATGATCAGCGAGTCCTGCCGCGACAGGATGAAGAACTCGCCCTTGCCGGTCATGGCCCGTTGCGAAATTGCACCAAGAAAATTTGGCGCGGTCAGATCGATGATGCCGGTCAAGACGGCACGCAACTTGCCCGCGGCGTCGAATACCGGGACGCCGATGGTCAGGACCGGGCGCCTCAGGGCCCGCCCCATGATCGGCTTGTCGATGCAGGGCCGATGCGTCGCCACCACCTGGCGAAAATAGCCGCGGTCACCGAAGAAGGTGCCGCGTCGCCCGGGGGCCACCGGGTAATCGGCGATCGCCCTGCCGTCCAATCCGATCACCGCCATGCCCGCGGTAAAATCAGAGTTGAGGTCGCCAAAGCGAGCGAGGTAGGCGTCGATGGCCTCAGGACGGAGATCGACGGGCAGCGCTTCGGCGGCGCGGGAGAGACCCTGGATGCGCGCGGCGAGCTTGTCGTCGAGCTCCGCCGCGAGCCGCTGGGCCGAAGCGAATTGCTGATCGGCAAGCACCCGCTCGAACTGGCGCTGCAAAACGGTTGCGGAAAAGAATACCAGCGCCCACATGAAGACCGCGAACAAGCCGACGGTCAAAGCGACGAGCCGGGTCTTGAGAGACATCGTGTGGCGCATTCGGATCGACACGGTGCGCTCGGAACGCTCAGCTCACCGGCGGCGTCTCGCGGGCTTCCTCGAGGAGCTTGACCAGCGCGTGCAGCGTCCGGTTGACCGGCGTGGCGACGCCCTTGGCCTCGCCGCGGCGGACCACGTAGCCGTTCAGATGGTCGATCTCGGTGCGCTTGCCGCGGGCGATGTCCTGGGCGGTGGACGAGGTGGCGCCGGCCATCGCATCGGCCAGTCGGCGGGCGGCATCGACCAGATCGCCGGGCGGCAGGGTGACGCCTTCGGCCCGCGCCACCGCGATCACTTCGCGCACCGCCGCGCTCATCACCTCCAGCGCGGCGGGGCTGGCCGCGATGCGGCCGTATTGCGCGCGGCCCAGGGCAGAAATGGCGTTGTAGGCGCAGTTCATCAGGAGCTTGGCCCAGAGCTCGCCTTCGATGTTCTCCGAAATGCGGCAGGGAATGGCTGCGCGTTCGAGCAGCGCCGCGGTTTCCCGGAGACAGCCGGCCGGCAGGCTCGCGCCATGCCCCGGCCGGTCCAGCGCACCGATCACCAGGTCGCCGCGGCCGGTATGCCGGACGAGGCCCGGCCCCGCCATCGCCGCCGCGACATAGACCACCGAGGGCACGACCGGATTCGGGAGGTGAAGGCGGATGCGCTCGATGTTATCGACGCCGTTTTGCAGGCCCAGGACGATGGCGCCGGGGTCGAGATGCGCTGCCAGCGACTGCGCCGCCGCCTCGGTATCCAGCGACTTGACCGAAAACAGCAGAAGCTGCGCGCCGCGCACGGCGGCAAGCTCGGTCGATGCCGCGATCGGAATGTTTTCCTGGAAGTGCAGGCCGTCGAAACGTAAGCCTCTGCGCTCGATCTCGGCGACGTGCCCGGCGCGGGCGATCAGCGTCACCGAAGCGCCGGCGCGCGCCAGCATGCCGCCAAAATAGCAGCCGACGGCACCGCCGCCCATGACGGCAATCTTCGGCCAGACGGGTTTGCTCACTTGATCATCCCTCCTCGGTTTCGCGCTCGCTCGCCGATGAGAATAACCTGGAATGCTCAGCTCGTGGCGGCCGCTTCCCGCTGCAGGGAAGCGTCCCGCTCCTGCGCGATCAGGTTCTCCAGGACGCGCCTGGACTTGACGCCGCCGGCGTCGATGTTGAGCATCAGCAGGCGCCGCTGCGGGTGGGCCAGCAGATTCTGTTGCTGCCGCTCGAGCATCTCCATGTCCTCGGAAAAAATCTTTCCCTGGCCTTCGCGGATCCGGGCGGTGAGGGCCGGGTCATGCGCCTTGAAGTTGCGCGCCATGCCCCAGAAATACCAGTGGGAGGTTTCCGTCTCCGGCGTGATGAAGTCCACCACGATGCTCGACGCCTTGTGCTGCGGATCGGCGTTATAGCCGCCCCTGCCGGCGTGGGCGACGCCGACTTCGATCATCACGTGGCTGGGCGGGGTGAAGCGGCAGATCTGCCAGCGGTCGACGGGAACGTCGTCGGCCAGATTGTTCGAGCGCAGCGCCTCGCGCCAGAACGGCGGCGCCATGACCTTCTCCATGAAGCGGCTGGTCACCACCGCGTCGCCTTCGGCCTTGGTGGTGACCGGAGACTCGTCGATTTCCTTCTGACCGATGCTCGTGGCATGAACGTAAGTTTCGTGCGTGAGGTCCATCAGGTTGTCGATCATCAGCCGGTAGTCGCAGTTGATGTGGTATAGGCCGCCGCCGTAGGCCCACTCAGGACTGACGGCCCAATCCAGGTAGGGGATCCGCTCCGCATCGGCCAATTGCTCGTCGCCGGTCCAGACCCAGATGAAACCGTAGCGCTCAACGACAGGAAAGCGCCGCACGCAGGGGAAGCCGCGCACGCGCTGACCGGGCATGTCGACGACCCTGCCGTCGCAGCCCATCACCAGGCCGTGATAGCCGCACACCAGTTGGCCGTCGCGGACGAAGCCCAGGGACAGGGGGGCGCCGCGGTGCGGGCAGAAATCCTCGACCGCAGCCACCTTGCCTTCGGGGCCGCGATAAAAGACGATCCACTCGCCGCAGATTCGGCGACCCAGTGGCTGGGCTGCGATCTCGTCGGGGGTACAGGCGACGTACCAAGTGTTTTTTGGGAACATGCGATTCTCCTACCGGTGCAGTGAACTAACTGTTAAAAATTATAGCTTAATTAATTCATGGTTAATGTATTATCGGATCCAATAATGAAAATTGTCAAGGATCTGATTCGGATGATGCGACACGCAGATATAGTTTAACTTATTGAGTTAATATATTATTTACGATACAGGCAATATTTTTAGAATTTTGTGAAACGCCAAAATGGATACATATCTCCAAACCGACCAGACGACGAATGCCTTCCGGGGCGATAGCAGCGTCAGTTGCATCGCGACCGGGTAGTCTCCCGTTTGCATATTTTCGAGGGGCCGAAGAGATGGCGGATCGCGAACCGGTAGAGCTGAAGCTGCGCGAGCAGGTCGTCCTGAAACTGCGGGAGTTGATCCTCGGCGGAGAACTGGCAGCGGGCCAGCGGGTCGCCGAGATACCGATTTCCGAACGGCTCGGCGTCTCGCGCACGCCGGTGCGGCAGGCGCTGACGATCCTGGCCCAGGAGGGCTTGCTGTCGGCCGCCGGCAAGCGCGGTTATGTGGTGCACGCGTTCAGCGCCAAGGACATCCTCGATGCCATCGAGGTACGCGGCATTCTCGAAGGCGCGGCAGCGAGACTCACCGCCGAGGCGGGTCCGAGCCCGGACTTGATGCAGGCGCTGGAGGCCTGTCTCGCCGAGGGAGAGATCATCGCGACGCAGGAACACTATGGCCTGGACGACGATGTGCGCTGGGTCGGAGTGAATGGCCGCTTCCACAAGCTGATCGTCGAGGCCAGTGCCAATGCGGCCCTGATCAGCGCGCTGGCGCTGAACGACAAGCGGCCCTTCGCTTCCGCGCAGGCCGTTCTTGGCGGCGACGCCCCCTCGCGGCCAATCGCCAGAAGACACCACGAGGTCGTGCTTCGCGCCCAGGCCGAGCACAAGAGAATCGTGGAAGCATTGCGGCTGCGACAGGGGACGAGGCTCCAGTCCTTGATGCAGGAACACGCGCGACTGGCGCAAGCGAACGTGGCGCTGTTCCGCCCCGCCTGAGTCCTACCGCGGGTTCAGTTGCTCCGCCTCCCCTGCCAATAGTTTTGCCAAAAGGTCTATGATCGGAGGCGATCCAGAAGGCTCCGGATCGCCACAAGACCGATAGGAGGATGACCATGGCAAAAAGCTCAGCGAAGAAGTCTGGAGAAGCCGTCTATAAGATCGTCGAGGTCGTTGGCTCCAGCCCGACCTCTTGGGAGGATGCTGCCAGCGCCGCAGTGAAGACGGCGGCAAAGTCCCTGCGGGATCTGCGCGTCGCAGAAATCACCAAGCTCGACATGAAAATCGAAGGCGGCAAGGTGGTCGCTTATCGGGCGCGGGTGTCATTGTCGTTCAAGTACGAAAGCTGATACCGCAGCGGGTCACCAAGCGCATCCCCGACGCACAGTCGCGGCCACGACAGCCAGCAAGGCACTTGCTGGGCGTCGTGGCCGTTTCCCCTGGGCGGCGGGCCCGGGCCTCAATAAGCCGCGCCCCTATACTTGACAATATCTGTCAAGTATAGGATGCTGTTTCTGCCGTTTGTGTAGCCTTTCTATCCGACAAAGGAGACCAGACATGAATGCCTTGCGCATGTTCAATCGCTCCAGACTCCTGGGCAAGCTTGCCGCAGCGGTCATTTCAATTGCGGCGTTTTCGGGCACGGCTCTCGGCGACGAGATCAAGGTCACGCTCGCTGGCAACATGGAAGTACCGCCGGTAAAGACGGCAGCCACCGGCAGCGGCACCATCACGATCAATGCCGACAGGACCGTTGCTGGCAGTATCACGACGAAAGGCTTGGCCGGGACCATGGCGCACATCCATCAGGGCGCCGCGGGAAAGAACGGACCAGTGATCATCCCCTTGACCAAGAACGGCCGGAGCGGCTGGGTGGTTCCTGCCGGGGCGAAGCTGACCGATGCCCAATACAAGGCATACGAGGCTGGCGGACTTTACGTCAACGTCCATAGCGCCGCGCATAAGGGCGGGGAAATTCGTGGACAGCTTAAGTAGCCGATTTTGCCGACCCACCATGGGAGAACCGCGGTGAAACGATTGCTTGCGCTGCTGGCAATTCTTGCTTTTCTCCCCGCATATGCGGCTCTCAAGATTGGCGACAAGGCGCCCGACTTCAGCACCCAGGCATCGCTTGGCGGCAAGGTATTCCGCTACACGCTGTCCAGGGCACTGAAGGAGGGTCCCGCCGTGCTCTACTTCTATCCCGCCGCATTCACCAAGGGCTGCACGATCGAGGCGCACGACTTCGCCGAGGCGGTCGATCAGTACAAGGCGCTGGGGGCCACGGTGATCGGCGTCTCGCACGACTCGATCGAAACCCTGAACCGGTTTTCGGTGAGCGAGTGCCGCAGCAAGTTTCCGGTCGCCGCCGATGTCGATCAGAGCATCATGAGATCCTATGATGCGATCCTGGCCGCAAAACCTGACTATGCGAGCCGCACCTCCTACGTCATCGCGCCCGACGGCAGAATCATCTATACATATACCGATATGAATCCGGATAAGCATGTGGCAAACACGCTCGCCGCGCTACGGCAGTGGGCGGCGGAGAAGAAACAACCCTGAGGAAAAACGCTCTCGGCTGCGGCTCAAGCCTGAGAGGCCCCTCGCCCACTTTATCGAAGCAAGCCGGAAGCAACGAGCCTATCAATGCGCCATAAGCTCCCGCAACGGCGCAGCACTTTGCATTTCAAGCCGGAATCTGCCTCGATGCCGGGGCTGATCACCACGAAGTTTCCCGCTCTGCCGAGGAGGTTATTTTGTGAATCGACAGGTCGGCTCCGTTGAATTCCTCCTCGGGGTCAAGCCGCAGGCCGAGCAGGCGCTTTAGCAGTCCATAAACCGCAAAGCCGCCGATCAGCGCGACCGCGATGCCCAGGAGGGTACCGGCGATCTGCGACATCAGGCTGACCCCGCCCATACCGCCCAGGCTCTTGATCCCGAAGATGCCGGCAGCGATGCCGCCCCAGGCACCGCACAGGCCGTGCAGCGGCCAGACGCCGAGCACATCGTCGATCTTCCAGCGGTTCTGGGTCAAGGTAAACATCCAGACAAACAGCGCCCCGGCGATGCCTCCAGTGATCAGCGCGCCGATCGGGTGCATCACGTCCGAACCGGCGCAAATCGCCACCAGGCCGGCAAGCGGCCCGTTATGCACGAAACCCGGGTCGTTCCTGCCCGCCAACAGTGCCGCGAGGGTGCCGCCGACCATGGCCATCAGGGAATTGATCGCGACCAAGCCCGACACCTTCTGCAGCGATTGGGCACTCATCACGTTGAAACCGAACCAGCCGACGGTGAGTATCCAGGCGCCCAGGGCCAGAAAAGGCACGCTCGACGGCGGGTGGGCAGCCACAGCCCCGTCCTTGCCGTAGCGGCCGCGCCGCGCGCCGAGCAAGATCACTGCAGTCAGTCCGATCCAGCCACCCATCGCATGGACCACCACGGAGCCAGCGAAATCATGGAACTCCGCACCGAAAGTGCTCAGCAGCCATGCCTGCACGCCGAAGGCATGGTTCCAGGCAATACCCTCGAAGAAGGGGTAGACGAAGCCGACCAGCAGAAAGGTGGCAGCGAGTTGCGGATAGAACTTGGCGCGTTCGGCGATGCCTCCCGAAACGATAGCCGGGATCGCGGCAGCAAAAGTCAGCAGGAAAAAGAACTTGACCAACTCGTAGCCGTGCTTCTGCGATAGCACCTCGGCGCCGGAGAAGAAATTGACGCCGTAGGCGATACCATAACCGATGAAAAAATAGGCCAGGGTGGACACCGAAAAGTCGGTCAGGATTTTCACCAGCGCATTGATCTGGTTCTTCTTGCGCACCGTGCCGAGTTCGAGGAAGGCGAATCCGGCGTGCATCGCCAGGATCATGATGGCGCCGAGCAGAATGAACAGGACATCGCCGGCGTTTTTGAGATTCTCCATTTTGAGGCTCCGTTTGCACTAATCGGGAGCATCTAGCAAAAAGCGCACCAAAACTGCAACTTGTTACGGTTCAAGCATCTGCGCTCAGGTCAAAAATGGCCGAGAAGAAAATGGCACCATCGTGGTGCTTTACGGTGATCAAGGGCACCGATAGTGTGCATGATTTACTTTGGTATATAAGCTCTGGGTAGCAGAACCCACATCAGCCCCTTCTGATGCATTTTGCCGGCCTGGTCACCGGCGGCATCACCAGAGCCCCAATAGAAATCTGCGCGCACCGGGCTGCGGATGGCGCCACCGGTGTCCTGGGCCAGCATCAGCCTCGATAGCGGACGCTCGCTGTCGGGATAAGTGGTGACTAGCCATACCGGTGCGCCCAGGGGCGTGAATCTCGGGTCGACGGCAATGCTGCGCTCCGGGGTCAGCGACACCCCGAGCGCACCCGGCGGCCCTTCCCCGGTGAACGGCAGCTCACGGAAGAAGACCATGCTCGGGTTAGCATCCAGCAGTTGCTGCTGGCGCCTGGGATGGGCCTCGGCCCAGGCCTTGATGCCCTGCATCGACGCCTGCCCGGGCTTGAGCTGACCCTGATCGATCAGCCAGCGGCCGATCGAACGGTAGGGATGACCGTTCTGGTCGGCATAGCTCACCCGGACCCGGCTACCGTCGTCGAGCAACACCTGGCCCGAGCCCTGGATCTGCATGAAGAACAGGTCAATGGCGTCGTCGACCCAGAGCAGCACACTGTCGGTGCGCTGCGCCTGGTCCCATTCCTCGCGCGAGAAATAGGGCACCAGCCGTCGGCCTTCGATCCTGCCGCGCAAACGCATGTGCTTGAGCTGCGGATAGAGATCGCCGAGCTCGACGTCGATGAGGTCGGCGGGCACGCCCTGAACCGGATAGAGGTAAGGCGGCTTGCGCGTGCGGCTGCCGCGCAGGATCGGCTCGTAGTAGCCGGTGACCAGCCCCTCCCGGTTGCCATCGGGATTGACGAGTTGCCAGGGCTGGAATTGCGCCTCGAACCAGGCAGAGAGCGCCGAGCCGGCGGGATTTTCCAAAGCGCGCGCGGACGCGCAGGTCTGCGCCCAGATCTCCCTTTTTTCCAGCGCGTCGCACGAGTGCAGGAAGGCGGCGAATGCCGGCGCGAGGTCGTCCTCACCCCAGCCCGGAAGGTCCTCCCAGGTAGCGCTCACTAGCGGCGCGGCCGGCGGCGCTGGGCGCCCTGGTGCCGGACAGACGGGACACGGCGCCAGGGTAGGAGCAGGCGGCTGGACGGCGCAACCGGCGAGCAGCAGGATCGCCAGGAAGACAAATATTCGGGACATGTATCTGTTAGAGTTTCGGGTTTTCGAGCCCGTAAGCTTAACCCGAGACGCGCACCCAGGGGGAATTCGTCCGAGCTTCAGCGGGCCGTCTGACATGACCGACCGGAGTGACCCGATGGATGACCTTTCCCGTTTTCTGGCGCGCGCCGAGGCACTGCTGGCGCGCGTCGAAGCCTTGCTGCCGGCGCCGCTGGCGGTGCCCGACTGGCGGGCCGCGGTAGCCTTCCGCTGGGTCAAGCGCAACGGCCGCGGCCATCTTCAGGCGGTGACCAAGCCGCACCATATCCGTCTCAAGGACCTGCAGGGCATCGAGGACCAGAAGGTGCGCATCGAACAGAATACGCGCCAGTTCATCGCCGGCAGGAGCGCCAACAACGTGCTGCTCACCGGCGCGCGCGGTACCGGCAAGTCCTCGCTGGTGAAGGGCGTGCTCGATCAGTACGCGGCCAAGGGGCTGCGCCTGATCGAGGTGGACAAGAACGACCTAACCGATCTGGCGGAGATCGTCGACCTGATCGATGGCCGGCCGGAACGCTTCATCATCTTCTGCGACGACCTCTCGTTCGAGACCAGCGAGCCGGGTTACAAGGCCTTGAAGAGCGTGCTCGACGGCTCGATCGCGGGCATGCCCGAGAACCTGCTGCTCTATGCCACCTCCAACCGGCGCCACCTGATGCCAGAATACCTGGCAGAAAATCTCGAGGCCAAGCACATCGGCGCGGAAATTCACCCGGGTGAAACCGTCGAGGAAAAGATTTCACTCTCCGAGCGCTTCGGCCTGTGGCTCTCCTTTTATCCCTTCGACCAGGAGCACTACCTGGCCATCTGCGCTCACTGGCTGCGCGAATACGGCTTGAACGACAAGGAGATAGAGGCGGCTCGCGGCGAAGCGCTGCAGTGGGCGCTGACGCGCAGCTCGCGTAGCGGCCGTGTCGCCTGGCAATTCGCCCGCGACTACGCCGGACGGATCCGCCGCAAACGCCGATGAAGCGGGTCGAGGTCGCCGCCGCGGTCATGCTCCGCCCCGACGGCAGCTTCCTGCTCGGCCGCCGGCCGCCCGGCGGCTTCTACTCCGGCTATTGGGAATTTCCAGGCGGCAAGGTGGAGGTGGGCGAGTCACCCCGCGATGCGCTGGTGCGCGAGCTGCAGGAGGAACTCGGGATAACCGTCGAGCAGGCCCATCCCTGGATCACCCGCGAATTTCGTTACGAGCACGCCGACGTGCGCCTGCATTTTTTTCGCGTGTTGCGCTGGACCGGGGAATTGCGGCTGCTGCAGCACGACGCGATCGAATGGCAGCGGGCCGGTTCGGTCACCGTCGCGCCGCTGCTTCCGGCCAACGCACCGGTGCTGGCGGCGCTGGCCCTGCCGGATTTCTATGCCATCAGCCGCGCTGCCGAGATCGGTGTCGAGCGCCAGTTGGCGGCACTGGGCCGGGTGCTGGCCAGCGGCCTGCGTCTGCTGCAGGTGCGCGAGGCCGCCCTCCCTCCTGAACAGCGTGCCGCCTTCGCCGCGGCGGCGATCGGGCTTTGCCGCCGCTTCGGCGCCCGGGCCCTGGTCAACGCCGACCTGGCGCTGGCTGAGAATGTCGGCGCCGACGGCGTGCACCTCACCGCGGCGCAGTTGCTGTCCCTCTCCCGCAGGCCCGGCTTTCCCCTGGTTGCCGCCTCCTGCCACGATGGGCGGGAACTCGCCCAAGCGACGAGCCTCGGCCTGGACTTCGTCGTGCTGGGACCGATCAAGGAAACCGCCAGCCATCCCGGTCGTCCGGGGATGGGCTGGAAGGCATTCGCAGCGCTCGCCGCAGATTATCCGCTGCCGATCTTCGCGCTCGGCGGGCTGGCTGCCGAAGACCGGGAGGCCGCCTGGGCCGCCGGTGCCCACGGCGTTGCTGCCATCCGAGCGGCCTGGGAGTAATCAGCCCGGCAGCTCGGTGTCGAGCGGCGGTTCGGGCTCGGGCACGCGATAGTCCTCCGCCGCCCAGGCACCCAGATCGATCTTCTTGCAGCGTTCGGAGCAGAAAGGGCGGAAACAGTTCTCGGCCACCCACGCCACAGCCTTGCCGCAGGTGGGGCAAGACACGACGCGCGCAGGGGAACCGCCGACGCTCACAGATTACAGAAGGTCAGTTCGAAGGCGACATCGACTTCCGCCGGACGCGGGCGCAGATCGCCGTCGGGGGTGGTGAAGCGGATGTTCAGCGCGTATTTGTTGGCGCTGATCTCGGGAATGAACGGGTCGCCGCGGCGCACGCGCAGACGCAGCATCTGTGCGGTCCGGCCGGCGAGCATCAACTGGTAGGCGCCGTTGCCGGCAAGCTGGGCCTCGGGCCTGCCGGAGGCCCGAAGCAGGCGCAGGACGATGGACAGACCGGCGCTGATCGGCAGGATCGGCGCCAACCAGCCATTCAGGTCATCGCGGCGCTCGCTGGCATCGCGATGCAGCCAGTAGTGGTAGGCGGGAAGATCGAATTCGCAGACGCCGCCAGGAATCGCGGCGCGGTTCTTGATCGCCATCAGCCAGTCGTTCTCGCGCAGGTACTGGCCGATCTTGCCGTGCATGGAGAGCATCTGGGTGCTCGCCAGCTCGATCTCATAGAGAGCGCCCGAGAGGGCGTCTTCTGAGATCTCTGGGTTGTTGCGGAAGGACAGCAGCGTCTGGCGCTGGCGCTCGAGCTCCTGCACCAGATCGAACTTCAGATCGGCGCGGCCGGCGACTTCGAGGATCTCGAACAAGGTCAGCAGCGCCACGTGATGGTCCATGGCATCGGCGGCAGCGACGAAATACTGAGCCCGCTCGAAGAGGGACTCCAGGCGCAGCAGCGTACGAAAGCGCTCGCTGAGAGGATATTCGTAAGTGATCACACGCCCGCCAGGAGTGAAAAGTCGGGCAATTCTGACCGATTCACGGCCAAACCTCAACCGAGAGCGGGACTTTTTCGCGCGAGCTCGCAATATTGGCGGTGCAGACGCTCGACCTGGGCGCGCAGCGAACCAATGTCGCCATCATTAACGATGACCTCGTCAGCGGCCGCCAGCCGCTCAGCACGGCTCGCCTGGGCTGCCATGATGCGTCGAACTTCCGCCTCGGCAAGGCCGTTTCTCGCCATCACGCGCGCGACCTGGGTCTCTTCGGCGCAATCGACCACCACGACGCGCGCGACGCGATTCCGATAGGTCTTCGATTCGACCAGCAGCGGCACCACCAGCACGGCATAGGGTGCGCCGGCGGCCAGTTCGGCGGCGCAGCGGCGCTCGGACTCGGCGCGTATCAGTGGGTGCAGGATAGCCTCCAGGCGCGCCTTAGCCGGCGCGTCGGCGAACACCAGGCGGCGCATCGCGCCCCGGTCGAGCGCACCATCGGCGCCGATCAGTGCCTCCCCGAAACTCTTCCGGAGGGCGGCGATTGCGGCCCCTTGCGGGGCCGTCAGCTCATGGGCGATGACATCGGTATCGACCACCGCCGCGCCGAGTTCGCCGAAGATCGTCGCCGCCGCGCTCTTGCCGCTGCCGATGCCGCCCGTGAGGCCGACGACCAGGTCGGCCATAATCAGCGTTCCACCGGGCAGTCGGTCACGCTGGCCGCCGGGAACGACGTGAGCAACTGCGGCAGCTCATGCGCCAGCGAATCGGCCGGCCCGCGTATCACCAACTGCACCCCGACCGCCGTCTGCACGCGGGCCTGAACCTGCGCCGACCTGACGCCGCGCCCGGCCAGTGTCTGCAGACGCTCGTCAGCGGCCTGCTTGCTCTGGAACAAGCCCAGGGAGATGGCGAACTGGTTCGGACCCGCCGCCGTCATCAGGGAATAATCAGAAACCCCCAGGCGCTTGAGTTCGGCCAGCTTTTTCTCTGCTGCCTGCCGGTCGGCCAGCGAGGGAATCAGCACCCAGTAGCCGTCGGGCTGCCTCTCGGCGGTCTTGGCCGCCAGTTGCAGGTCCGGGGCTTGCGCTCCGGCCTGGACCCGCAGGCGCTCCGCCTCGGCCGCGCCGAGGCCATCCACCTGGCGGCACGCTTGCGGCGGCGCAGCTGCGGGTGGCGTAGCGGCCGCCACCAGAGTGCTGGTGACGCGTAGTTTCTCCGGCGACAGTTGTTCGGCCAGACGCTGCGGCTCGCGGCCATTGCCTCTGGTGCCGAAGTAGCCCTGCCCCCAGGCGAAGAACACCAGGTTCGCCAGAATCAGCAAGGCGAAGACGGTGCGAAAGCGGATCATGCCCCGGACCTCCGCCTCAGACTACCAAGGCAACAGCGGCAGCTCCCGCTGCCGCTCCCGCCGTGCCGCCGGATGGCCAATTAGCCAAGCTTAGGCAGTCGATCGAGCGCGGCCTGGATCTCCGCCTCGGGATAGTCGTAGTCCTCAAGCTTGCCGGCAAGGTAGCGATCATAGGAAGCCATGTCGAAGTGACCATGTCCGGAGAGGTTGAAGAACAGGGTCTTGGGCTCTCCGGTCTTCTTGCAGTTCAAGGCCTCGTCGATCACCGCCCGAATTGCGTGGTTCGACTCCGGCGCCGGGATGATCCCCTCGGCACGCGCGAACTGGACCCCGGCCGCGAAGGTGGCGACCTGCGGCACGGCCAATGCCTCGATCAGGCCTTCCTTTAGCAACTGCGAGACCAGCGGCGAATCGCCGTGATAGCGCAAGCCACCGGCATGAATCGACGGCGGCATGAAGTCGTGGCCGAGGGTATACATCAGCATCAGCGGCGTGTAGCCCGACTCGTCACCGAAGTCGTAGGCATAGTGTCCCTTGGTCAGGGTCGGGCAGGAGCTCGGCTCAACCGCGACCAGCCGCACTTTCTTGCCCGCGGCCTTGTCGGCGAAGAAGGGGAAGGCCACACCAGCGAAGTTGGAACCGCCGCCGCAGGGCGCGAAGATCATGTCGGGGTAGACGTTGATTTTCTCGAACTGTTTTTTCGCCTCCAGTCCAATCACCGTCTGGTGCAGCAGCACGTGGTTGAGCACCGAGCCCAGTCCGTACTTGGTATCGTCGCGTCCAGCCGCCTCCTCCACCGCCTCGGAGATGGCCAGACCGAGCGAGCCGGGGTTGTTCGGATCCCGGGCCAGTGCATTGCGCCCCGACTGGGTCAGGTTGGTCGGGCTGGCCAGAACCTCGGCGCCCCAGGTCTGCATCATCGAACGGCGGAATGGCTTCTGCTCGTAGCTGACCTTGACCATATAGACGCGCAGTTCGATCTCGAACATCTGTGCCGCGAAAGCCAGGGACGAGCCCCACTGCCCGGCGCCGGTCTCGGTGGTCATGCGCTTGATGCCGGCCTGCTTGTTGAAATAGGCCTGGGCAACGGCCGAGTTCGGCTTGTGCGAGCCGGCCGGCGAAACGCTCTCGTTCTTGTAATAGATCTTGGCCGGCGTGCCCAATATCTTCTCCAGCCGCTCGGCCCGGCACAAGGGCGAGGGCCGCCACAGACGGTAGATCTCGCGTACCGGTTCGGGGATCGGGATCCAGCGTTCCGCCGACATCTCCTGCTCGAGAATGGGCATGGAAAAAATCTGCAGCATCTGTTCCGGCCCGACCGGTTTGCCGTCCGGCCCCAGCGGCGGCGCCGGCGGATTGGGCATGTCGGCGACGACGTTGTACCAGTGGGTCGGCATCTCCGACTCGTCGAGAATCACCTTGTGTGCGGCCATCTTGTCTCCTCCTTGTTGTGGACTACGTCCAGAAGCTCCAGAGTGTGTATACAGAATACAGTCTTCAGGTGGTTTGACCCAGATCAACAGGCGCCGCCATCTTTCCGACAAACCATTACCGTCATCGGCAACGAAACCGGTCAGTCCAGATCCCTGTCCATCCGGGCGAGGCCCTGGAGAACCAGATTATCGCTGGCCACGCACGGAATGCCCAGCAGGGGCGCGAGATTTTCCGCGGCGCCGCCAGAGAGCAGGCAGACGGCACCGGGCTGATCCGCCAGTTGCGCGAACATCCGTTCGATCGCGCCGGCGGTCGCCTGCAGGCAGCCGCTGACGATGGCATCCTCGGTATTGCGCGGCAGCGCCTTGAATTCGCCGGCGGCGAGCGGCAGTTGGGCGGTATTGCCGGCCAGCGCCGCGCGCATCAGGTCGATGCCGGGAAGGATCAAGCCCCCCTGGAACACTCCGGCGGCATCGAGCACATCGACGGTGGTGGCCGTGCCGGCATTGACCACCAAGCACGCACCCCGGTGCTGCCCCCGCGCGCCGATCAGCGCCGCCCATCGGTCGGCACCGAGCCGCTGCGGGTCTTCATAGGCGTTTTTCACGCCGCACTGCTCATTGCGGCTGCTGGCCCAGAGAAGCGGCACGGCGAGCGCCGCCGCAACCGCCTCGATCGCTTCGCCGGCCAGGACGCCAGCGACGTTGCAGGCGATCGCCCGCCGCGGGCACGACAGCGCACCAAGAGCGCGCGGTAGCCGGCCGATTTCCGCCAGCGGCAGAGCACCCTGCGCCAGCCATCGGCCATGTTCATTCAGACCCCACTTGAGGCGAGTATTGCCGCAATCGAGACAGAGGAGCGTCACGCCAGCCTCAGCGATACTTCGCCGGTGATGATTCGCTGCACGCCCGTCGCCGTTTCCAGCAGCAGCGCGCCGTCGTTATCGACGCCGCGACACAAGCCTTCGAGCGGCTCGGAAAAATCGGAGAGAAGTCGGACTGCGCGGCCCTGAAAAGCGTGCCTCTCCAGCCATTGTTCTCTCGCCGAGGCAAATCCCTCTGCGCCGAAACGGGTCAGCGCCGCGGACAAGGCCGTCAGCAAACGCGCGAGCAGGACGCTGGTGGCCGGCAACGGCAGACCCGAGTCAGCCAGCGCTGCCGCCGTCAACTGCAAGTCATCGGGCAGATCGCGGGCCCGGCGCCGGTTGATCCCGATGCCGATCACCACCGTCTCCGGCAGAACACCGGGCACCAGTTCGATCAGCACGCCGGCCAGCTTGCGGCCGTGGAGCAGCACGTCGTTCGGCCACTTCAGGGCGATCCCGGACAGTCCCAGCTCCTCCAGTGCGCGCGCCAAGGCGACCCCGACGGCCAGCGACAGCCCGGCCATGGTGGTATCGCGGGGGAAGCGCCAGAGCAGGGAAAACGTCAGGCTGTCCTCGGCATTCGAGAACCAACTGCGGCCTCGTCTGCCGCGGCCGGCAGTCTGGCGAAGCGCAGCGAACACTCGGCCGGAAGGGGCACCGTTCTCCGCCAGGGCCAACAGCCGGGCATTGGTGGAATCACACTCGGCCACCACCTCCACGTCGAAACGACAGGACAGTTCCCCGAGCCCGGCGGCAACGGCGGCGACGGAGAGTGGCTGTTCGGTTGGGGCAGCCGAACTCACGCGCTTGGGGATAGAACTCTCATGCGCAGATTATAGGGGAAAGCTCACTCCGTCCCTTTGGCTTCCTCCATCCCGAGCTCCTGAATTTTGCGCGTGATGGTGTTGCGCCCGATGCCGAGCAGATGTGCTGCCTCGATGCGGCGCCCGCCTGAGGCGGCCAAGGCATGGTGGATCAGGACTCGCTCGAAGTCGCGCGACAACCGCTCGAAGACGTTGCCCGGGGTGACAGCGATCAGACGGTCGGCTTCCGTTCCGAGAGCGTCGAGCCAGTCCTGCGGAGCTTCACGCGGTGTCTGCTCCCGCAGCTCGATGGGCAGGTCGGCAACCTCGACAGTCTGGCCCGGCGCCATGACGGTGAGCCAGTGACAGAGGTTTTCCAGTTGGCGCACATTGCCCGGAAACTCCAGCCCGGTCAGGTATTTCATGGCTGCCTCGGACAGCCGCTTGGGCTCGACGTCGAGATCCTGCGCGCTCTTCTGCAGGAAATGCTTGGCCAACAGCGGAATGTCCTCGTGGCGTTCGCGCAGCGTCGGCAGGCGCAGGCGAATGACGTTCAGGCGATGGAACAGGTCTTCGCGGAACAGGCCCTGCTTCACGCGTTCCTCGAGGTTCTGATGAGTGGCGGCGATCACCCGGACGTTGGCCTTGACCGGCTGATGGCCGCCGACCCGGTAGAAGTGGCCGTCGGAAAGCACGCGCAGCAGGCGGGTCTGCAGTTCCGCCGGCATGTCGCCAATCTCGTCGAGGAACAGCGTGCCCCCCTCGGCCTGCTCGAAGCGGCCCCGACGTTGCGCTTGGGCGCCGGTGAAGGCCCCGCGCTCGTGCCCGAACAGCTCCGACTCCAGCAGATCGCGAGGAATCGCCGCGGTGTTGATGGCGATGAAGGGCTTCTCCGCACGCGGGCTGTGCCGGTGCAGGGCGCGGGCCACCAGTTCCTTGCCGGTGCCGGATTCTCCATTGATCAGAACCGTGGCGTGCGACTGCGACAGGCGACCGATGGCGCGGAACACCTCCTGCATCGAGCCCGCCTTGCCGAGGATCTCCGGCGTGATGCTGGAATCCTCGGCCACCGCATTCTGGCGTGCGCTCTCGCCGAGAGCACGGCGCACCAGAGCGACCGCCTGATCGACGTCGAAGGGTTTGGGCAGGTATTCGAAAGCCCCTCCCTGGAAGGCCGAAACCGCCGAGTCCAGATCGGAGTATGCGGTCATGATGATGACCGGCAGATCCGGGTAATGGGTTTTGACGTGGCGCAGCAGATCGAGGCCTGACTGCCCGGGCATACGGATGTCGGACACCAGCACCTGCGGCAGATCACCGCCTTCCAGCGCCGCCAGCGCCTCGGCCGTCGAGGCGAAACTGCGATAGGGAATGTTTTCTCGCGCCAGCGCTTTCTCGAACACCCAGCGGATCGAGCGGTCGTCGTCGATAATCCAGACCGGATTCATCTTGCTACCTCGTTCTTGCCGTGGTTCAACGGCAACAGAATGGTAAAACAGGTGCGTCCGGGATGACTGTCGACCTCGATGCTACCGTGGTGCTGATGCACGAAACTCTGCGCCAGGGTGAGGCCGAGGCCACTACCGCCGTCGCGCCCGGAGACCAGCGGATAAAAGATCCTGTCGCGGATCGCCTCGGGGATGCCGGGACCGTTGTCGATCACCTGCAACTCCAGCGCCAGTTGATAGCGCCGCTTGGCCAGCGTCACCTGCCGGGCGGCGCGGGTGCGGAACACGATCTCGCCCTGACCGTCCATCGCCTGGGCGGCGTTCCGGGCGATATTGAGGATGGCCTGGATCAGTTGCTCGCGGTCGCCGGTCAGGTCGGGCAGGGAAGTGTCGTAGTCGCGCCGCACCCTGACCCCGGTGTACTCGGCGTGGATCAGGCGGCGCACCCGCTCGAGGATCTCATGGATATTCACCAGCGCCGGCTGCATCATGCGGTGCGATGACAGCAGACGCAGCATCAGGTCCTGAAGGCGGTCGGACTCCTTGATGATGACCTGGGTGTATTCCCGCAATTGCGGCGCGTTTTCGAAGGTCCTCAGTTCGTGCTCGAGCAGCTGCGCGGAGCCGCGGATGCCGCCGAGTGGATTCTTGATCTCGTGGGCTAGATTGCGGATCAATTCGCGGTTGGCCAGTTGCTGCTCGAGCAGCCGCTCCTCGCGCGCCACCTTCAACTGCTGCTCGATCGGACGGAACTCCAGCAACAGGCGCATACCCGGTGCATCGATCCGCGTCACGGTGCAGTCCACGTGCAGTGGCGCCCCGGGAGAGCGGTTCACCGAGATATTGTGGCTAGTGTAGCTGCAGTTATTGTGCAGGGCGCTCTCGAAGGCAGCGGTCAATTCTTCCGGCTCACCCAGGATCTGCAGCAGCGGCCGGCCGATCAACTGCCGCTCGCTGGCAGCAAAGAGATTCTCGGCGGCCGGATTGAGGTGGCGGATCAGCAGGCGCGCATCGAGCAGGACCACCGCCGCCGAAACGAGATCGAGTCCGGCGAAAAGCGAATTCTGCTGAAAATGATGCTGGGACGGATCAGGCGCAGTCATACCCTGCTTCGTAGCAAGAATCCGGCCACACCGATCACAGCGTGCGCGGCTTACCTGAGGGTCGCCATTTCGCGCCTCAGTGCCTCGACGTTGCGCTGGTGGAGGGCGACGTTGTCTTTGAGCTTCTGCACACGATCCAGATACTTCTGGTAGTTCTTCTCGTTGCCCAAACGAATCTGCTCACCCGCAGCCAGATCTTTCTGCGCCTGTTCGAGGCTCTGTTGCTCGGTGGTGAGTTCCTGTTCGAGTATCTTGCGGCGGTCGCTGTCCCGCCCCTTCTGGGTATTGCCATCGACGCGAGGGAAGTCGCTCGGCGTCGCCATGCGCGGGGACTGTTTTGGTGGGGCATAGGTCGACACCGGCTGATCATGCGACAGCACGGTGCAGTGCTTGCCGCCGCCCTTCTGATTGGTGTAGAGCACCACACCGGTATCATCGATGCATTTGTAGAGCGTGTCGGCGCGGGCAAGGCTGCTGCCGAGCAGGAGGAGAACCAGTGAAAGCAGGCGGACCTTCATGATCATGGGCGGGAGGCGTAAAGTCGATAAGCAGTGTATGCGAAAGCCGGGCGAAAAAAAAGGATGAGCGAGCTCATCCTTTTCTGGGCATCGACTGACGCGGGCTTGGCGGCGGCGAACTCGCCGAGCCCGGGCGATTACAGGCTGAAATACATATCGTATTCGATCGGATGGGTGGTCATGCGGAAACGCGTCACCTCCTCCATCTTCAGTTCGAGGTAGGCATCGATCATGTCGGAAGAGAAGACGCCGCCGCGGGTCAGGAACTCGCGGTCCTTGTCGAGGTAGTCGAGCGCCTGCTCCAGACTGGAACAAACGGTCGGGATCTTTGCGTCTTCCTCGGGCGGCAGATCATAGAGGTTCTTGTCGGCCGGATCGCCGGGGTGAATCTTGTTCTGCACCCCGTCCAGGCCAGCCATCATCATGGCGGTGAAGGCCAGATAGGGGTTGGCGGTGGGGTCCGGGAAGCGGACTTCGATACGCCGCGCCTTGTCGCTCTGCACATAGGGGATGCGGATCGAGGCCGAGCGGTTGCGCGCCGAGTAGGCCAGCTTGACCGGCGCCTCGAAGCCGGGAACCAGGCGCTTGTAGGAGTTGGTGCCCGGGTTGGTGATGGCGTTCAGGGCGCGGGCGTGCTTGATGATGCCACCGATGTAGTACAGGGCGAAGTCCGAAAGACCGGCGTAGCCGTTGCCGGCGAACAGGTTCTTGCCATCCTTCCAGATCGACTGGTGCACGTGCATGCCCGAACCATTGTCGCCAACGATCGGCTTGGGCATGAAGGTGGCCGTCTTGCCGTAGTTATGGGCGACATTATGGACGATGTACTTCAGCACCTGGGTCATGTCGGCGCGGCGCACCAGGGGGCCGAACTTGGTGCCGATCTCGCACTGGCCGGCGGTGGCAACTTCGTGGTGATGCACTTCGACCTCGACACCGCAGGCTTCCAGCGCCAGGCACATGGCGGCGCGGATGTCGTTCAGGCTATCGACCGGCGGCACCGGAAAGTAGCCGCCCTTCACGGTCGGACGATGGCCGATGTTGCCGCCCTCGAATTTCTCGGCGGAGGCCCAGGCGGCCTCCTCGGAGAACACCTTGCAGTAGGAGCCGGACATGTCCACGCTCCACTCGACCGAGTCGAAAATGAAGAACTCTGGCTCCGGGCCGAAGTAGCAGGTGTCGCCCAGGCCGGTGCTCTTGAGATAGGCCTCGCCGCGCTTGGCGAGCGAGCGCGGGTCGCGGTCATAGCCCTTGCCGTCGGAAGGCTCGACCACGTCGCAGGTCAGGATCAGCGTCGTCTCGTCCATGAACGGATCAACGTAGGCGGTGGCGGCGTCGGGCATCAGCAACATGTCGGAGGCCTGGATGCCCTTCCAGCCGGCGATCGAAGAGCCGTCAAAGGCGTGACCGTCCTCGAATTTTTCCATACCGAAAGCCTTGATCGGTACGCCGACATGCTGCTCCTTGCCGCGGGTATCGGTAAAACGGAAATCGACGAACTTGACTTCCTTGTCCTTGATCAGTTTCAGAACATCTTGGGGCGACATGGGGTGCTCTCCTAGCGGGTTACGAAGGGTAAGGGAATGACGATATGTACGCGGGATCTAGCAGCAATTGTGCCAGGCTATCTAGGCAGGCCAGCTATTGTGCCATAAGAGAATAGCCGCTGTTCTGCAAAAACATTAGAACCAGCATGGTGCAAGCGGCCAGAAATCGCACTATCTTGGTGCCACCCGGCAGTTCAGGCTGACAGCACTGAAATAGGCATCGCCGTTCAGGCCATCGGCAAGGCGTCGTTCCAGCAGCGCGACGTGAGGGGGGTCGAAACACACCTCGGGCGGCAGAAAGACCTCAGCCTCGACCCGGCGACCCAGGTAGTGCAGCAGGGTCTTCTCGAACTGCGGCAGATCTTCGCCCAGCAGGGCGCGCAAATGCCCGAGCAGCACCTCGCGCTCGGGCAGCTCGATCGCCCTGTTGCCGGGATAGAGATCCTCCTCGGCATCGACATGCATCAGTATGTCGAGTACGTCCGGATGTCCTGCCAGCACTCGCGCCCTCGCCCGTTCCGCGATCAGGTGGCCTTCCGAGACGCTGATCCGGGCGTCGACCTGGATGTGGGCATCGGCCAACACCCGGTTCGCCATGCGTCGGGTACGAAGTTCATGCAGGTCCAGCACGCCTGGTGTCGCGCGCAAGGTCGCGCGGATGCGCTTGACCTCCACATCGGACAGGCCGGTGTCGATCAGTTCCTGGATGGCCTCGTAGCTGAACTTGGCGCCCATGCGCAGAATCATGAAGCCGACGATCACCGCCGCCACCGGATCCAGAAAGCGGAAGCCGAGCAGGCTGCCGCCGATCCCGGCCGCCGCCACCAGGGATGAGGCGGCATCGGAACGCGCGTGCCAGGCATTGGCCACCAGCATCGGCGAGCGCAACCTCTCCGCTACCACCAACATATAGCGGAACAGGGACTCCTTGGCGACCAACGCGGCCAGCGCCGTCCACAGCGCGGCCGGCGCTACCGCCGGCAGCTGGTCGAGATGCTGCAGCCGCGCTCCGGCCGACCACAGAATGGCGGCACCGGTGCCAACCAGCAGCAGGCCCAGCGCCAGCGAAGCGGCGGTTTCGATCCGGTGATGGCCATAGGGATGGGCGTCATCGGCCGGATGCCGGCTCTGCGCATTGGCGACGAGCACCATCAGGTCGGCGACCAGATCGGAGAGGGAATGGAAGCCGTCCGCGACCAGGCTTTGCGCATGGGCGATCAAACCCACGATAATTTGCGCCAGGGTCAGGCAGACATTGACGGCGACGCTCACCCAGGTGACCCTCTGGGAATCCCGATAGCGTTCGGGATCCAGGGGCTCTGGCGACAACAAGATCTCTTCGGGAGGCATGGCAACTCTGTTAATCGGCCTCGGTTCAGGCCTATAATTTTAATTGTACAATTCTGACATTTTAGCCCGCCAACATGGGTAGGATCAGCGAAATACTGCAGCTCGCCCAAGACCGCGCGCGCGACCTCAATCTGCCCTACGAGGGGGCGGTGACGCCAAGGGAGGCCCACGAGATCTTGCAGCTCGCCCCGGGCGCCCGGCTGATCGACATCCGCTCGCGCGCCGAGCTTGACTGGGTCGGCCGCATTCCAGGCGCCATCGAGATCGAATGGCAGTCCTATCCGGGCAACCAATTCAACCCGCAGTTTATTGTCCAACTGCAGCACGCCGTCGATCACGAATCGCTGCTCCTGTTCATCTGCCGCAGCGGCGGCCGCTCCAACGCCGCCGCCAAAGCCGCCACCGAAGCCGGTTTCACGGACTGCTACAATGTGCTCGAAGGTTTCGAGGGAGACAAGGACGCCAATTCGCGGCGTGGGCACCTCGGCGGCTGGCGCCTGGCCGGTCTGCCCTGGATGCAGAGCTGAAGCGACTGAACCACGGCTTAACCGCACCCTCTAATCAAGCTCGACGAAGTGCTCCAAACAACCACCATGCAAATTGCTCCCATCAGTTTCGATCGCTACAACACGCTCGCCGACGACGATGCGCAGCGACGCATCATTGAAGCCCGCGCGCGTCTCGGCAAACGTGCCGTGCTGCTCTGCCATCACTACCAGCGCGCCGATGTCTATCGCCACGCCGACATCACCGGCGACTCGCTCAAGCTGTCGCGCCTCGCCTCGCAGTCCGATGCCGAGTTCATCGTCTTCTGCGGGGTGCACTTCATGGCCGAGGTGGCCGACATCCTGTCTCGCCCAGAGCAGATCGCCATCCTTCCCGATCTCGCCGCCGGCTGCTCGATGGCCGACATGGCCAGCCTGGCCAAGGTGGAGCGCTGCTGGCGCGAGATCGGCGCGGCGATGGACCCCGACGAGCACTTCACGCCGGTCACCTACATCAATTCCGCCGCCGACCTGAAGGCCTTCTGCGGCGAGCACGGCGGTATCGTGTGCACCTCCTCGAATGCGCCGAAGATCCTAGAGTGGTCCTTCGCCCGGCGCGAGAAGGTGCTGTTCTTTCCGGACCAGCACCTGGGCCGCTGGAGCGGCCACAAGATGGGAATTCCGCTGGACCAGATGCTGGTGTGGGACCCCGACCTGGAGTCCGGGGGACTCACCGCCGAACAGATCCGCAAGGCGAGGATCCTGCTCTGGAAGGGTCACTGCTCCGTGCACCAGATGTTCCAGCCGGCCCATATCCTGCGCTTTCGCAACCAGTATCCGGAAGGGCTGGTCATCTCCCATCCGGAATGCAGCTTCGAGGTGTGCAAGCAGTCCGACTATGTCGGCTCGACCGAGCACATCCTAAGCACCGTCAAGGCGGCAGCGCCGAACACGCGCTGGCTGGTCGGCACCGAGCTGAATCTGGTCGAGCGCCTCGCGGAGGAGGTGAAGGCCGAAGGCAAGACGGTACAGTTCATGTCCTCCACCGTCTGCATGTGCTCCACGATGCAGCGCATCGATCCTCAGCACCTGGCATGGACGCTCGAAAATCTTGCCGCGGGCAACGTGGTCAATCGCATCGGCGTGCCGGCCCATGAAGCCGCCTTGGCAAAGGTGGCGCTGGAGCGGATGCTGGCGGTTTCGTGACAGCCGCCGCGAGCATGGCGCGCACCACGCTCCACGTCGCCACCTACAACATCCACAAGGGCTTTTCGCAGTTCAACCAGCGCATGATGGTGCATGAGTTGCGCGACCGGCTGCGGCTGCTGGCGCCCGACATCGTCTTCCTGCAGGAGGTGCAGGGCTTGCACCTGGGCCACGCCGAACGCCACAGCAACTGGCCGGCGGAGCCCCAGCACGAATTCCTCGCAGGAGAAGTCTGGGAGAGCACCGCCTACGGCCGCAACGTCATCTATGATCACGGCCATCACGGCAACGCCATCCTTTCCCGCTTCCCGATCATCTCTGCACACAATCAGGATGTGACCCACCTGCGCTTCGAGCGCCGCGGCCTGCTGCATTGCGTGATCGAGGTGGAAGGATGGGCCCAGGCGCTGCACTGCGTCTGCGTCCATCTTTCGCTTTTCGGCCGCTCCCGCAAAAGGCAGATGGCGGCACTGGCGGCAAGACTTGAGGAACTGGTGCCTGCCGAGGCACCTCTGATCATCGCCGGCGACTTCAACGACTGGCGCAACTCCGCCTCTAACCTGCTGGCCGACCGCCTCGGCCTGACCGAGGTATTCGGCGGCGCAGCGGGGCATCCGCCGAAGAGTTTCCCGAGCTCATTGCCGGTTTTCCGCCTTGACCGCATTTACGTGCGCGGCTTCAGCATCAAATCGGCGACGGTGCATTTCGGCGCGCCTTGGTCGCGCATTTCCGATCACGCAGCGCTGTCCGCCCAACTCATCCCCGACCACTGAAAACATGGATACGGGCTTCCTGCCGGGCAACCGTATCCAGCTGCTCGAGACTGGCAGCGAGTATTTCCCGGCATTGATCGAGGCGATCGAGGCGGCCGTGATGGAAGTCCGCCTGGAGGCCTACATCTTCGAAGCCGACGAGACCGGCCGCGGCGTCGCCGCGGCGATGGCGAATGCGGTCAGGCGCGGAGTCAGCGTCCATGTCCTGGTCGATGGCTTCGGTTCGCAAGGCTTCATGGAAAAACTCGGGGCCAAGCTCACCGCCGACGGAGTGGAAGTGCTGATCTATGGGCCGGACGTGTCGCCGCTCACCTTGCGCCGCCATCGCCTGCGCCGGCTGCACCGGAAGCTGGTGGCCATCGATGGGCGCGTCGCCTTCGTCGGCGGCATCAACGTCGTCAATGACTCGGACGCCCCAGGGCGGCTGCCGCCGCGCTACGACTATGCGGTACGCATCGAGGGTCCCTTGCTGGCACCGATCTACGCCTCGATGCGCCATCTCTGGCAATTGGTGAGTTGGACCCGCTTCCGCCACCGTTTCGGAAAGACCCGGCGCCATCCGGCCGCCACCGACGTCCGTGGCGAGATCACCGCGGCCTTCCTGATTCGCGACAACCTGCGCCACCGCCGCGATATCGAGGAGGCCTATCTCGGCGCCATCGCCGCGGCGCGCGGCGAAATACTTCTGGCCAATGCCTATTTCCTGCCTGGGCGCCGCTTTCGCCGCGCACTGATGGCCGCGGCGCAACGCGGCGTCAAGGTGTCCGTGTTGCTCCAGGGCCAAGCAGATTATCGTTTGCTGCACTACGCCACGCAGGCGCTCTACGGCGCGCTGCTCACGGAGGGGGTGCGCATATACGAATACAACAAGAGCTTTCTCCACGCAAAAGTCGCGGCAATCGATGACCACTGGGCCACCGTCGGGTCGAGCAACATCGACCCTTTCAGCTTGCTGCTGGCGCGGGAAGCCAACGTCGTGGTGGACAATGCCGATTTCGCCGCAGCGCTGCAGGCCAGTCTACAGCGGGCGATACTGCAGGGTGCGACCGAAGTCCGGCGCGAAGACTGGGAAAGAAAGTCGCTGCTGGTCCGGCTCGCCAACTGGCTGGCCTATACGGCGGTGCGCCTGATGATCGGAATTTCCGGCTCTAGCAGCAAGCATCAGATCTGAGGCGGGCCAGGCGGCCACCTCGGCGATCAGGCTGCCATGAACCGCTCTTCCCGGTTCATGCTGCCACTGCCCTATCCACGCTTGCCGCCGATCCTACTCCGAGGCCGGCAGGATGCGACGGCGCGGCACCCGCGCCAGTTGCCAGTGGGCAGTTGCCCAACGCCAGAATTCCGCGAGCGAGGCCTCGGCCAGCTCGGCTGGCGGCTCCTGGCCGAGAAAACGTAGCGCGCTGAGCAGCGCGGGCATCGGCCGTGCCGCGGTGAGCGGCGCGGCACGCGTCTGCTTCGACAGCTTTTCCCCGGCGGCGTCGATCGCCGCCGGCAGATGCGCGTAGGCCGGTGTCGGCCAGCCCAGCAGGCGCTGCAGCAGGATCTGGCGCGGTGTCGAGTCGAGCAGATCGGCGCCACGCACGACCTGGGTGATGCCCTGTTCGCCGTCGTCGACCACAACCGCCAACTGGTAGGCGAAGATCCCGTCGGCGCGCAGCAGAACGAAGTCGCCGACCGCATCCGCCAGGTCCTGGGCGACCGCCCCCTGGACGGCATCATCGAACGCGATGCGCTCATCGTCGACGCGCAGGCGCTGGGCACGCGGCGCCTTTCCCGGAGGCAGGCCGGCGCGGCAGGTGCCAGGATAGACGGGGGCGCCGCCGGGGGCCAGGGCCGAATCGGCCAGCTCGCGCCGGCTGCAGGCGCAGGCAAAGACCCGGCCGGCAGCGCGCAGCCGCTCCAGGGCGTCACGATAGGCGGCGTCGCGCCGGCTCTGCCAGAGGATCTCGCCATGCCACTCGAATCCGAAGGCTTCTAGGGTGCGCAGGATATCGCTGGCGGCGGCGTCACGGCAGCGCGGTCGATCAAGATCCTCCATGCGCAGCAGCCACTCGCCGCCAGCGCTGCGGGCCTCGAGGAAACTGCCGACAGCCGCAACCAGCGAGCCGAAATGCAGCGGTCCGGTCGGGGAAGGCGCGAACCTGCCGCGGCTTCGCTGCCGAATGTGGTTCATGGGCTGAACTAATAGCACGCGTGCACAGCGTCGCTTAGAGTAATGCGGCTCCTGGTCATTCCATCACCCCGACTGGGCGTGCTACAAAACCGGACATATCACGAACCCGCAACATAGCAAATCGGCAGGTCCGTCTTTCGGCAAGCCGATATCCCGATCAAACCGTGGGGTGTTTCACCATGACCAGCTAAGCACGTTAAGCCGGTCGACGGCCAGCACGGTGATGGAAGCCCCCAGGCAGTAGTAGCCGAAGAAGTGCCAGCGACCGTGTTCCAGCCAGCGCGACAGCCATTTCAGAGCGAGCAGGCCGGCCAAAAAGCTGAAACACATTCCCACCAGGCTGGGCCAGACGTTGGCGAAGAGACTGCCCGCCGCCGTCAGCGAAGCCTCCTGTACCTTCAATAGCCGGTAGCCTTCCTTCAGGATGACGGCCGGCGTCAGCACCACCGCCAGAGCGAAGCTGAATTCCTCCACACGCTCCTTATCCAGGCCGAAGAACAGGCCCGTCGAGATCGTGGCACCGGAGCGGGAGAAACCCCTGAAGGGCAGGCAAAGTCCCTGCACCGCTCCTATCCATATCGACTCGCGCAGTCCGAACCGGCGGGACATGTCCGTGGCCTGCCGTCTTGCCGAGAGGATGATCATTACCCCGACCGCGGCAAGGCCGGCGGCGATCACATAGGTGTTGCCGAACAGATCCTCGATTTCGGCATGAGCCGAACCACGCATGACGACGCGCTCGATGAAAAACATCAGCGCGAGCCCGATGACGCCGGTGAATGCGGTCGCCACCGTCACCAACCTGGCGAACCGCCAGAAAAGACCGGCAGAGGCGAAGTAATGGTCCCGCCAGGAGCGCCAGAAGTAGGCGATCACCGCGAACATGGTCCCGGTGTGAAGCATGACGAGCAGCAGGGTCATTTCCGGCGTGGTCGGATCGATGCCCATCAGCTTCTCCGCCAGGATGACGTGCGCGGAGCTCGATATCGGAAGCAGCTCGCAGATCCCTTGAATCACGGCCAGCAGGAGTATCTTCACTAAGCTCATCGGGGAGCACCTGAACGGTTGGGTACGACATTCTAAATGACCGGCTGCCGGATATAGGGCCGACAGGCGCAGTCCGTTGCGCGGATCGCGGGATTCAATCGAGACGGGGCTTGATCCCGCGAATGTCGCTGAAGGAAACCACCGCCAGCATGTTGTTTTGCTCGTTCGTGATCGGGATGGCGCGGAAACCGTAACGGGCGAACATGTCGACCGCATCGCTCAAGGTGTCCTCCGGACTCAAGCTGATGACATTGTCGGTCATGACTTCCCCGATCGACTGGTCCGGTTCGGCGGCGATGATCTCCCGCAGCGCGACGACTCCCGTCAGGACATCCTGATCGTCGGTGGCGTACACATACATGATCACGTCCTTGTCCCGGGCGATTTCGCGGAAATCCTTCATTACCTCGCTGACCAAGGTGGACTCTGGCATTTTCATGAATTTCTGGCTGGAAAACAGAAGGATGTTCTCGTCGTGGTGATCGATGATCTTCTGTATCTTGGCGGCGCTGTCCTTGTCGATCAACTGCAGCAGCGCGTCTGCTTCGGTGGCCGGCAGCGCCGCCAGAATGTCGGCCGCCTGCGCCGGACTCATGGCATTGATCAACTGCGTCGCATAGTGCTTTTCCATCGACCGGATCAGTTCGCGCTGGACACGCGGTTCCACTTCCTCCAGCGTGTCGGAAGCATGTTCCGGCTCGATCTCCTTGAACACCGCCAGCCGCTGATCGCCATCCAGCTCTTCCAGAATATCGGCCAGATCGACCGGATGAATATCGCTGATGTTTTCCTTGAGCACATTCAGCTTGACGTGCCCCTTGAAAATGCCGATATGCTCCGGCAAGGGCTGGACATACATCCAGGAGACGGTTTGCTCGTTCCTTTGCTTCGCTATCCATTCGGCGAGTTTTTTCAGTCCCATTCGGCGCAACAGGCGCTGCCGGCTGAAGTCGACCTCGCTCACACGAAGCTTGCCACCCTGGACATCAAGCTTGATGTCGTAGATGACTTCGACTTCGTGATCGTCCATGTCGAGAATCTTCTTGTCGAGAATGTGCGCGCGCAGCAGGATCGATCCTTCGGCGGGCACGCGTTCGTACTCGTCGGGCGCCTGGACGTCGAACACGATTTCGGTGTTTGAAATCAGGGTCAGCTTGTCCCAAGGCAGCAGCAGGGAGGGATAGCCGAACGGGCGGTTGACGACGAAATGCGTGACCTCGGGAAGCTTCCCCGTCTCGACGATCACCATGTCGGTCAGACGGCCGACCCGTTCGGTTTTGAGATAGACCCTGCGGCCGATAATTTCGCTGAGAAAGAACTTGTGTTCGAGTATGGCGGCCATTGCCGGGATCCTCAGCTCAGGATAAGAATAAATTTGTAGACGAACAAACCCACCAGCAGCAGCAGATAAACCCGCAGAGCCATCAGCGAGATCTTCACGCCGCGCGACATGACGATATGCGGCTTGCTGTAGCGATGGTTGATTTCCCGAATTTTCCGGACCAGGCGATAGAGGCTCGATGCCATTTTTGCTTCCTCGGGTCACTGAAACAGGCTGGGGAACATGACGCTGATCCCGTACAGCGTGGATAAGATCACGATGGCGACGACGATGAAGCCGCCGATCAAATTTTCGGTCAAGGAGTTGCAGTACTCGCCCATGTGCTTTTTGTCATTGAGCAGCAGAATCAGGAATACCAGGGCGGCCGGCAGCAGGGTGACGGCGACCACCTGGACGAACAGGGTGATCAACACCAGCGGCGCACCCGGAATCAGCACCACCAGACCGGCGGTGATCAGGGTCAGGAAGTAGCTGGCATAGAACCAGGGCGCCTCCTTGATTTTCGTGTTGAGCGAGTGTGCCCAGCCGAAGATTTCGCCGAAGGCCCAGGAACTGGCCAGAGAAATGCAGATGGCGCCGAGCAGACCGGCATCGAACAGGCCGATGGCCATGAAGGTGCCGACATAGTGATTGGTTTTCAACAACAGCTCGGCGGCCTGGGAGGCGCTATCGATATCGACACCTTTCAATATGGTGCCGGTCACGACGACGATGAAGATGGCCACGATCACCGTCAGCACCGAACCCAGAAACGTATCGAACTTGCCCCAGGGGATGTCCTTTTCCAGCATGCCCTTATCGACCACAGCGCTTTGCTGGAAGAACAGCATCCAGGGGGCGATGGTGGTGCCGATATTGGCCATCAGAAAGAAAAACAGTTCGCCGTTGAAGCCGCCGGGAAAATTGGGGATCAGGCCTTCCCTGAGTATGTCCGAGACCGCAGGATGGATGATGAAGGCGCTCGGAATGTAGATGAGGTTCAAGGCGCAAAACAGCAGCGCGATTTTTTCCCAGGTCCAGTAACGGCCGTTCAATACGATCGTGCCCATCAGCGCCACCACGCCGGCAACCGTGAGCCAGGGAGGTATGCCGAAGATATTCAAGGCCGCGGTCATGCCGATGAACTCGGTGACCAGCGTCAGCCAGTCTACGATCATCAGGTCGATCAGCGAGAACCAGCCCCAGAATGCGCCGAAGCCGTCGAAAATCGCCTCGGCGTGGCCGCGCTTGGTGACCGCGCCCAGGCGTACGGTCATCTCCTGCACGTAGTAGGCGACCGGAATCAGGATCAGCAGGAACCAGATCAGGTTGTAGCCGTACTTCGCCCCGGTGGCGGCGTAGGTGGTTATGCCCCCCGCGTCGTTGTCCGCGACCATAACCACCAGACCCGGCCCGGCGATAACCAGGTAGAGCTGGATGGCTTTCCAGTACTTGCGGAACTTGTAGTAGAGCTTGGAAAATAGGTTCATCTCGATACCGATTTCAGAAGTAGCTGCGGATGAGGACCAGCAGCGTGGCGCTTTCGAGTTCCCGATCAATAGTCCAGATGCAGGCGTGCGCCGACTATGCGCACCGGGCCGCGATCGGCATTGTAGGCTGGGTTTTCGATGCGCTGGTAGTCCAGGGATAACCAGGTATTCTTTGCCACGCCCAGACTGTAGTAGCTCTCCAGTATTCTCTCCGGCCGGTAGTTGATATTGCCGTCACCGATGAAGAAACCCAGGCCGCCGCTGGCCAGGTATTGACGATGTGCCGAAGACAGCCCGTTTTGCGCATAGGCCACTCCGACCGTGTCGGCGGCGCGGCCCCAGGCGCGGCCCTTGGCAACGATGCCACCGGTGAGTGACTGATCGATCTCGGCGAAGGCATAGACCTCCTCGCCGCCGTCGTTGCGGCTGGCCCGCGCGAAGAGGCCGATGTCCCGGGTGATGCTTTGCTCCAGACTGAAGCCAATCCCGGCCTTGGATTGATCCTTGCGCACGTTGCCGACATCGGGCACGCCCACCCGACCATGGCTGTCCCAGAAATTCAGGGCGTCCTGAAAGCCGCCCATGCGAGCCCGGTTGCGGAACACGAGCAGACGGAGCCTGCCCGGCTGGCCTGCGATTTCATGGGCATGCTCGACTTCTGCTTGGTCGCCGTAGTGGACGAATGGCCGCGAATCGAGCGAGAGGCCATTGGATTCGATCGGCTGCTCAAAACGCCCGACACGAAGGGTCCAATCGTCGTCGTAGTACTCAATAGCCGTACCGACCGAGTAACCGCGCTGATCGGCCGCAAAATCGAAGGCGCCATAGTCCAGCAGCGACCAGTTGAGAAACTGGGTGCGCGGATCGTGGGCCAGGCTGTTGTTGTCGAAGATGTCGATGAGGCTGAGCTTGCCTACGGTCAGCACCAGTCGGCGTTTATCGTCCTCGCCGCCGAGTTGGTTGGGCGCCGAGTCGATCGCCTCGGTGCCGCCGCCGAAGCCCAAAGTCTGGCGAAAGAACAGGCGGGCCAGGTAGAGGGTGGGATTCGATCCTCCGCCCTTCTGGTCCTCGCCATTGGTGAGTCCGCCCAGGCCGGTGAGATTGGAGAGCGACTGGCTCATGATCATTTCCGGGTTGAAGTACAACTCTCCGCCCGACCATATCCGGGTTCCCAGGAAGATCGTCGCGGACAGGCTGTAGCTCTTTTCCGCCTCGGGCGAGAGGCTGTTGCTGCCCGAGTACGCGGCCGGAAAGGCCGGTTTGCGCTGCCAGACGTAAGTGGTCTGGAATTTGGACTGCGTCGTCTCCCCGAGTTCCGCAGCCTGCGCCGCATAGAGTGCCGGGATGGCAAATGCGGCGAAGCTAGCGAATAGCCGGATCGGCCATCGGATCACCCGCTTCTCAAGCAAGCTGCGGCCGCGCTGTTTGAAATTCATGGCGCTTGCGAGGTCGGTGACCTTCAAATTTTTTATTTTGGACCGCCTCCATTACAGGAATGTGACAGGTCTCCCTGCCCTCTCCGTATTATCTTCAGGACCGGCGCCGGCGCACGGCGAGGCGAGATTCAAAGACATTGCCGATTGATGGATAATTGGGCATTCAAATGGCATGATGGCTTCCAAAAGCGATGGCTGCGAACGAAGAAACATGGCTAAGCACAAGAGGATCAACGCGGCCCCGGCACTCCCGGCTGTCGCGACTGCTGCCGGCCGCTCTCGATCCGAAACGCTCCTTCCGGCTGAGGCTAGCCGGATTATTGCTGTTGTCCGCGACGGTCGCATTCTATGGCCTGGGTAGCTACGGCATCATCAACGGCAACGAATCGCTCTACGTCGAATCGGCGCGCGAGATGTTGCGCTCCGGCAATTTTGCCATCCCGACGCTCGACGGGCTGCCTTACCTAGAAAAGCCGCCACTCTTCGTCTGGCTGATCGCGGCGGCAAGCAGCATCTTCGGCACAAGCGAGCTCGCGGCCCGTAGCACCACCGCGCTCGCCACGATGGCGCTGGTCATCAGTACCTCCGCATTTGCAAAACGGCTGGGCATCGGGGCGACTGGCGTGGGTGCCGGGCTGATCCTGCTCACCAGCCTGGGCATTGACATCATGTCGCGGGTGGCGATGCCGGATCTGCTGCTCACGGCGCTGTTCGGAGCGGCCTGCTGCAGCTTCCTCCTGGCCGTCCGTCATCGCAGTGTCGCCTCGATCAGGGGGTGCGCGGCGATTCTCGGTGCGGCAACGATGGTCAAGGGGCCGCTGACAATCGCGCTTTTCGTGATGATCGCAGGCGCATACTTCTGGCGCCAGTCTTCCCGGCGGCGAGACATCCTGGCCGTGGTGCGGGATCCCTGGGCCGCCTTGCTTTTGCTGACGCCCATGGCCCTTTGGCTGGTGGCCATCGACCTCCGGCAGCCCGGCGCCGCCTGGTATTTCATCGTCAATGAACAGGTTCTGCGTTTCCTCGGGCTGAGGCAGCCGCACGACTATTATTCGGGCTCTGTCTTCTATTATTTTCCCCGTCTCTTCCTGTTCTTCTTTCCATGGGTCGGCGTGCTCGTATTCGGCTGGCTGGTGTCCCGCAAGCAGCCGGATAGCAGCAAGGAAGAGGCCCGCCGCTTCCTTTGGCTGTGCGTCTGGATTCCCTTCAGTTTCTTTTCGCTGTCGAGCGCCAAGGCCAACTACTACGTCGTGCTGTGCCTGCCGGCAATGGCGCTGCTCGCTGCCGACTATCTGCCCACGCTGTTGCGAGATAGCAATCGTGGCATTTTGACGCTCTCGGTCGCCACCCCGGTGCTGCTACTGATTGGGCTGTGGACATTCCGCCTGTTGGCGCTGTCGTCGGGCAGGGCCAGGCATCTTTTTCCTAACCAGGACGGGACGGTACCGCTAACGATCGCGAGTCTGTCGATCATCGCCTTGATCACTGTCAGCCTACTCCAGTTCGGCTGGCGCCGCGCGGCGGTGCTCTGTCTGGGCGCCCTGATCATCCCCTTGTCGCTGGAGTTTGACCACATCATTGCGCGCGCAGAACCCTTGATGTCCGCGCGCACCCTGGCGATGTATGTGCGGACTCGATTCCCCGGCGCGCCGGTGCTTCTTTTTCAGGACTTCGAATCCTTTGGCGCGCTACCCGTCTACCTCGGCCACGAAGTGCCGGTGATCGACTCCCAGAGCGCCGACCTCTATTTCGGCAAACGCTTGCATCCGCATCATGTCATGCTCCTGACCGAGGATCAGGCGCTGGCCTCTGGTCCTAGGACCTTGATCGTGGTCATGAACGACCGAGAACGCGCCTTCACGGCAACCCGAATAGAGCGACACGTCACCAGGGTGACCACTATCGGACGAGCCACGCTCTATCAAATCGTCCGGTGACGAGTGCTCGATTCGGAATCGTAAGATCATCGTGATCAGGTATTGAGGACGTACTCCTCCTTTCATGGCAGGTACTGGGGATACGTGAGCGCCGCTTCCGCCGACATCTGGCGGGATACGAGGCGGAAAGGCTGGACGGGCTGATTGACCGAAGGCTGGAACAAGTCTCGAACCGAATCGCGGGGATTTACGGAGTTCCTTGGGATGTCATGGGATGCCTTGATCCCATCGGCCGGGTTAGACGTTGAACAGGAAATTCATCACGTCACCGTCCCTGACGACGTACTCCTTGCCTTCCGCGCGCATCTTCCCCGCTTCCTTCGCCCCCTGTTCGCCGCCGCAGGCGATGAAGTCCTCGAAAGCGATGGTCTGGGCGCGGATGAAGCCGTGCTCGAAGTCGGTATGGATCACGCCCGCCGCCTGGGGCGCGGTGTCGCCGACGTGGATGGTCCAGGCCCGCACCTCCTTGACCCCGGCGGTGAAGTAGGTCTGCAGCCCGAGCAACTGGTAGGCGGCGCGGATCAGGCGGTTCAGGCCCGGTTCCTCCTGCCCGAGATCGGCCAGGAAGATCTGCTTCTCGTCGTCGGGCAGTTCGGCGATCTCGGCTTCCATCGCGGCGCAGAAGGCCACCACCGGCGCCTTCTCCAGCGCCGCGTGCGCCTCCACCTGTGCCAGCAGCGGATTGTTCTCGAAGCCGTGCTCATCGACGTTGGCGGCATAGAGCGTCGGCTTGGCGGTGATCAGGCAGAGCGGCTGCAATACCGCCCATTCCTCCTTCGACAGGTCGAGCGCGCGGACGGGCTTGGTCAGGTCTAACTGCGTCCGAACCTTTTCCAATACCGCAACCAGCCGCTGCGCTTCCTTGTCGCCGCCCGACTTCGCCTGCTTGGCCGAGCGCGCCAGGCCCTTCTCGACGGTGGCCAGATCGGCCAGCGCCAGTTCGGTCTCGATGGTTTCGATGTCGGAGAGCGGGTTTACGCCACCGGCGACATGGACGATGTTGTCATCGTGGAAACAGCGCACCACATGGACGATGGCATCGGTCTCGCGGATGGTGGCCAGGAACTTGTTGCCCAGGCCCTCGCCCTTGCTCGCCCCCGCCACCAGTCCGGCGATATCGACGAACTCGACGATGGCGTGCTGCACGCGCTGCGGCTTGACGATGTCGGAGAGCTGCGCGAGGCGCGGATCGGGCACCTCGACGATGCCGACGTTGGGCTCGATGGTGCAGAACGGGTAGTTCTCCGCCGCGATGCCCGACTTGGTCAGGGCGTTGAACAGGGTCGATTTGCCGACGTTGGGCAGGCCGACGATGCCGCATTTGAGACTCATGGTTTTCCTTCTGTGGTGGGGACCGTCGGCTTCGAGTTCAGCTTCTGCATCGCCGCCGGCCAGTCGCCACGGCCCAGCCAAGGCCAGGCGGCCAGGGCGCGGTCGAGCGCGGCGGCGATCGCTTCCTCCTCCTCGCGCCGAGGCGGCTTGAGCACGTAATTCACGACCTCGTCGCGGTCGCCGGGATGACCGATGCCCACCCGCAGGCGCCAGTAATCCTGGGTACCGAGGTGCGCGGTGATGTCCTTGAGACCGTTGTGCCCGCCCGAGCCGCCGCCGAATTTCAGGCGCAGGCCACCGGGCGGCAGATCCAGTTCATCATGCACCACCAGGACTTCGGCCGGCGCGATCCGGTAGAAACGGGCGAGCGCAGATACCGCCTGGCCCGAATGATTCATGAAGGTGGTCGGCAGCAACAGCCAGGCATTCCCGGTCCGCTCCTGGCCGCGCGCCTGTCCGGCCACGCCGTGGAAGCGGGACTCGTACGCCAGACTCACGCCCAACTCGTCCGCCAGACGCTCACAAAACCAAAACCCGGCATTGTGCCGGGTTTTGGCGTATTCGCTCCCTGGGTTGCCCAGGCCGACGATCAGCCGCGGTAGGCAAGGAGCCTGGGTCAAATCACTTCTTCTCTGGTGCCGGAGCCGGCGCTGCCGCCGCTACCTGAACGTCCGCAGCGGCCGGCTCGTCGGCGGCGGCGCCGCGCGGAATGGTGATCGCGGCCACCACCGGATCCTCGCCCTTGTGCAGGAGCGGCTCGACGCCCTTGGGCATCGTGACCGCGGAGAGATGCAGAGAATGCCCCGCCGCCACGTCCTTGAGATCGACCTCGATGTACTCGGGCAGATCGCCCGGCAGACAGGACACCTCCAGTTCGGTCAGCACGTGCGAGACGATGCCGCCTTGCAGCTTGACCCCCGGGGCGATGTCGGCGTTGATGAAGTGCAGCGGCACCTTGGTGTGGATCTTGTGGCTGGCATCGACGCGCTGGAAGTCGAGGTGCATCACCTGGCGCTTGAACGGGTGCATCTGCACGTCGCGCAGCAGAACGTTCTGCCGGCCGCCGTCGATGACCATGGTCAGCACCGAGGCGTGAAAGGTCTCCTGCTTCAGCTTGTGGAAGATCTCGTTGTGGTCGAAGTCGATCGCCTCGGCCGGCTGTTCGCCGCCATAGACGACGCCAGGGACGCGGCCGGCCCTACGCAGGCGGCGGCTCGCTCCGGTGCCCTGCAGGGTGCGCTTTTGCGCGTTGAACTCGATTAGCATTTTGTTGCTCCATAAAAACCCGCCCGCGACCAGGCGGGGGTTAAAAAACTATTCCATGAACAGGGACGACACCGACTCCTCGTTGCTGATCCGCAACATCGTCTCGGCCAGCAACCCGCCGATCGACACCTGACGGATGCGGGAGCAGGCGCGGGCCTCCTCGCGCAGCGGGATGGTGTCGGTGACCACCAGTTCGTCGAGCTCGGATTCGGCGATGCGGGAGATCGCGGCGCCGGACAGTACCGGATGCGTGCAATAGGCCAGCACCTTCTTCGCGCCCTGCGCCTTCAGCGCCTGGGCCGCCTTGCACAGGGTGCCGGCGGTGTCGACCATGTCGTCCATGATCACGCAACTGCGACCGTTCACCTCGCCGATGATGTTCATCACCTCCGAGACGTTGGCCCTGGGACGGCGCTTGTCGATGATCGCCAGATCGGACTCCAGATGCTTGGCCAGCGCCCGCGCCCGCACCACGCCGCCGATGTCCGGAGACACCACCAGCAAGTCTTCGTGGCGCTGCTTCCAGATGTCGCCGAGCAGGATCGGACCGGCATAGATGTTGTCGACCGGAATGTCGAAGAAGCCCTGAATCTGGTCGGCGTGCAGATCGACCGTCAGCATGCGCTGGACCCCGGCCGCCTGCAGCATGTTGGCCACCACCTTGGCGGTGATCGCCACCCGCGCCGAACGCGGCCGGCGGTCCTGGCGCGCGTAGCCGAGGTAGGGAATCACCGCGGTCACCCGTCCGGCCGAGGCGCGCTTCAGGGCGTCGACCATGATCAGCAGTTCCATCAGATTGTCATTGGTCGGATGACAGGTCGACTGCAGAATGAAGACGTCCTTGCCGCGGACATTCTCCATGATCTCGACACTGACCTCGCCGTCCGAGAAGCGTCCGACCGTGGCGCGGCCGAGCGAGATGCTCAGGCGCTTGACCACGTCGGCCGCGAGCTTGGGGTTGGCGTTGCCGGTAAACACCATCAGGCTATCGTAAGCCATGCGTGTCTCGCTAGATGTTGCGTTATGCCGAGGGCGGGAACGGTCTGGCCGGCGGATAAGCTACGTCGCCCATACGCCTGCCCGGCGGAATTTCTGGCTGGGGAGGAAGGATTCGAACCTTCGCATGCCGGAATCAAAATCCGGTGCCTTAACCAGCTTGGCGACTCCCCAACGTTACGAACACCCATGTAGGGCGCCCGCGAAAGGGCGGCATTTTCAGGCTTTTCGCGACTTATGTCAATTCGAGCAGCGGATGACGATCGAGGCCGCACGCGACGAAACCCTTCATGCCCGGGGGCAGCAGGGCGAGGGCTGCGTGCGCCGCCGCCTGATCCGCGAACTCGCTGAAGACGCACGCGCCCGAACCGCTCATCCGTGCCGGACCGAAGCGGCGCAGCCATTCGAGGTGGCGAACCACCTCCGGGTAGAGCCGGCTGGCCACGGCTTCGAGGTCGTTGCCGCCCTGTCCCGGTCGCCACTGCTGCGGCGAAAAGGGCGGCGTGTCGCGCGGCAGATCCGGTGCCGCGAAGACGGCCGCGGTCGGCACCTGCACCTGCGGCACCAGCACCAGATACCAGGCCGGCGCCAAAGCCAGGTCGGTAAAGCGCTCGCCGACACCCTCGGCGAAAGCGGATCGACCGTGCAGAAAGATCGGCACGTCGGCGCCCAGTTCCAGGCCGAGCCGCTGCAGCTCGACCGACGACAGGCCGATGCCCCACAGCCGGTTCAGCGCCGTCAATACGGTGGCGGCATCCGAACTGCCACCGCCCAGACCACCGCCCATCGGCAAGCACTTGACCAGTTCGATCCGGACGCCCTGGCGCACGCCCGCGGCGCGCTGCAACCGTCTGGCGGCGCGCACGGTGAGATCGGTCTCCGGCGGCACCCCGGGCAGGGGTGTGGCGAGGTGGATGAGGCCGTCGGCGCTCGGCGAAAAGCGCAGCGTATCGCCGAAGTCGAGGAAGCGAAAAGCCGTCTGCAGCAGGTGGTAGCCGTCGGCGCGACGGCCGACCACGTGCAGGAACAGGTTGATCTTGGCCGGTGCCGGCCAGTCGCGGGACCAGAGGCTCATCGCACCGCTGCCCAGTCGTCGATCTTCAGCCGGATCGCGATATCGCCTCGCGCCAGATCGATCAGTTGCGGCAGGGCGTCAGTTCCGGGGCCTTCGTATTCGCGGTAATCCACCCGCCAGCCATCATCCGAGAACTGCTGCGTCCGACCGGCAGCATCGCGCTTCGCGCCGGCGGGTGCGTCGCCCAGAACCCAGCGCGGCAGCGACGTGAGCGGCAGGGCAAAGCCGAACACCTTGACCGAGAGCGTCTGCCAGTCGGGGCCCGCGAATTCGCGTCGATCGGAGGTGAGAAGATGCGCACCCGTGGCGTCGCGGCGCAGTTCGGCGATCCCCTGACCAAAGGGCGTGGTCAATAGGATTTTGTCGTTGCCCAGATCGTGCCGCCACCAGATATTGGCCACATAACGCTGCTCGCCCTGGCGGACACTGATCCGTCCCGACAACTCATAGGCCACGATCGCAGCGCGCGCCGGACGGGGCATCGCCAGTTTCTGCCGGGACGGCGAAAGCGCGCAGCCGGCGAGCGCGACCAGCAGCAGCACCGAAGCGATGCTGCGAAGATGCAGGAACATGCCGTGCATCCCGTTCAGGGCTTGAATTTCTTGATTGTAGCCGCCAGCGCTTCGTTGCCCGGATGGGCGCGAATGGCGTCATTCCAGGTCTTCTCGGCCTCGTCGTGGCGGCCTAGCCTCCATAGCACCTCGCCCAAATGAGCGGCGATCTCCGGATCCGGGCGTTGGCTGTAGGCCTTTTGCAGATAGCCCAGAGCGCCGTTGTTGTCGCCCCGGCGGTAGAGCACCCAGCCCTTGCTGTCGAGAATGAAAGCATCGTCGGGCGACAGGGCGAGCGCCTTGTCGATCAAGCGCTGCGCCTCATCCAGATGCAGGTCTCGTTCGGCGAACGAATAGCCCAGGGCGTTGTAGGCCTGAGCGTGGTCGGGCTGAAGCTTGATCAGTTTGCGCAGATTGCGTTCCAGCACATCGAAGCGGCCGAGCTTGTCGGCCAGCAACGCAGTCTCATAGAGCAGCTCAGGCTGTTCGGGCTGGGCTGCCAGAGCGCCATCGAGCAAGTCAAACGCGTCGGCGGTACGGCCGGCGTCGTTCAGCAACTGCGATTCGGCGATCAAGAGTGGCAAGCGCTCGCTCGGGTCGGCAACTGCCGCCTGCTGCAAGCTTTTCCGTCCCGCTTCGAGTTTTCCCTGCCTCGCCAACAACTCGGCAGCGCGCACATTCGCCGCCAGATACTGCTCTCCCGGGGTCACCTTGCCGTACCAGCCGAGCGCCTCTTCAGGGTGTTTGCCCTGCTCGGCGATTTGGCCGAGATAGTAGCGGGCCACGTTGGCCTCGCCAAAACCGAGATCGAGCAAGCGCTTGAAGCCGCTCTCGGCGGCGGCCAGGTCGTTGAGCTGCAAGGACAGCAGCGCCACCGCATAGACGGCTTCCTGATCATCCTTGTTGGCTTCCAGGAGAGCGGAATATTCGCGCCTGGCTTGGGCGAAATGCTTTTCGCCGACCAAGGCACGGGCATAGGCGAGACGGACCTGGCTCGCCTTGGGGTGAGCATCGAGATAGCCGTGCAAGAATTCCAGCGCCTTGGCATGGTTGCCCTTCTGCAGGATTTGCGCCTCGAACAGCACGGCTGGCTGCCAGTCCGGCCGGAGCTTCTGTGCCCGTCCGATCTCGACCAGGGCGCGCGCGTCGTCCCCGGCGTTCTCCGCAGCCTGCGCGCGGGCGACATGCGCTTCGGGGAGCTGCTCATAAGGCTGCGTCAGGCGTTCGACCAGACGCTCGACCGCGGCCTTGTCGGGATAGCGGGCGAGCAGATGGTTCAAGCGCAGCAGAGCGCCGCCGACATGATCGCCTTCCAGCGCGAGCAGCTTAGCCAGATGGATCGTCGCCTCATCGAAGCGTTGCGTGGCCAGCAGCAGGCCGACCAGCATCTGGCGCGCTTGCGGCGATTCCGGATCGATCTGGACCAAAAACTTGGTCATTTCCAGAGCGATCTCCGGCTCCCGGGCGTAGACCGCGATCTCGGCAGCACGCCTGACGATGCGGGGATCGCGCGTAGATCTCGCCAGATCCGCGTAGGCTCCGGCGGCCAGATGATAGTCGCCGCGACCGTCAGCGATCTCAGCGAGGAGCATCTGGTAGAGGATCTGCGGCGTCAGCGCCAGCTTAGGCAACTTCTCTGCCGGCTTCTCGACCTCGACAGGAGCGGATTGCGCAGCCGCGGCCAGCGGCATCGCCAGCGCGAACGCTAGCGCCAGGCGAGTCAGGGGACGCGCAGCGGACGACATGGGGGAAAGGAAAGTCACGGCGATTGGACGGCTGGTTTAGAATTTGGTTCGCGCCCATGTTAGCAGTTTCGCCGCCTGCAGCAAGGGCGTTACCGCACACCATCGCCCCACCGGAGCGGACATGCCCGAACTGCCAGAAGTCGAAGTCACCCGCCTGGGCATCGCACCCGACCTGTCCGGCCGAACGGTCAGCGGCGTCACGATGCGCACTCCGCGGCTGCGCTACCCGTTGCCGGCGAGCCTGGCCCGACGCCTGACCGGGCGCACCCTGCTGGCAATCACCCGGCGCGGCAAGTACCTGCTGCTGGACTTCGGCGAGGGCAAGCTGCTGCTGCATCTGGGCATGTCCGGCAGCCTGCGCCTGTTCAAAGCCGGCACGCCGCCGGAGAAACACGACCACCTCGACCTGGAATTCGGTGCGACGTTGCTGCGGCTGCGCGATCCGCGCCGCTTCGGCGCCGCGCTGTGGCTGGCTGGTGACCCGGCGCAGCATCCGCTGCTCGCGGCGCTGGGACAAGAGCCGCTCGAAGAAGGATTCACGCCACGCTGGCTGTTCGAGCGAACGCGCGGCAAGAACGCGCCGATCAAGCAGGTCTTGATGGACAGCCACCTGGTCGTCGGCATCGGCAACATCTACGCCTCGGAGAGCCTGTTCCGCGCCGGCATTGACCCGCGCACCCCGGCCGGGAGGATTTCGCAGAAGCGCTACCAACGCCTGGTTCCGGAAGTACAGAAGACCTTACAGGCGGCCATCGCCGCAGGCGGCAGCAGCCTGCGCGACTTCGTGCACTCCGACGGCAGCGCCGGTTACTTCCAGCAGCAGTACTTCGTCTATGGCCGCGCCGGGGAAGCCTGCCGCGTCTGCGGCGGCACGGTGAAAAGCCTGCGCCAGGCGAACCGGGCCACCTTCCACTGCCCTCGCTGCCAGCGCTGAAATCCGGGTTCAGGCTTTACCGGTCAGGCGCAAATACTTCTGCATCAGTTGCTCCTTGCTCTCGACCCGGTCTGGATTGAGCGGAATGCAGTCGACCGGGCAGACCTCGCGGCATTGCGGCGTATCGTAGTGGCCGACGCACTCGGTACACTTGTCCGGGTCGATTTGATAGATTTCTTCCCCTTGCGAAATGGCGTTGTTCGGGCACTCGGGCTCGCACACGTCGCAGTTGATGCATTCATCGGTAATCATCAGAGCCATTGCAGATCCCTTTCAAAGTTTGAGCTTTTCTGCCAGCCGCCGCTCGACCAGCGGCTGCACGAATTTGCCGACGTGGCCGCCCAGGCTGGCGATCTCGCGCACCATGGTGGCGGAAATGAACATGTATTGCTCGCCCGGCGTGAGGAACACGGTCTCGACGTCCGGGTAGAGGTTGCGGTTCATCCCCGCCATCTGGAACTCGTACTCGAAGTCGGAGACCGCGCGCAGCCCGCGCAGGATGACCTTCGCCCCGTGCTCGCGCATGAAGTCCATCAGCAGGCAGTCGAAGCCATGGACTTCGACGTTGGCATAGCCGACCAATACCTCGCGCGCGATGCCCACACGCTCGTCGAGGGTAAAGAAAGGTTTCTTGTTGCGGCTGCCGGCGACGCCGACGATGACGCGTTGAAACAGCTTGGACGCCCGGCGCACGAGATCCTCGTGACCCAGGGTCAGCGGGTCGAAAGTGCCCGGATAAATGGCGATGCCGTTGCTCATGGCCGCTCCAACAAATGATAATAGACTTGTCCCGCCCGACCAGCGCGCACGCTGGCCCACTCCCCAAGCGACTCGACGGCGCGCTCGGCCTCGACATACAGCCGGGCGCCCGGATTCACGATGTTTTGCAGCAAGGGCTCGATGCGCGCCAGCCAGCCTTGGTGGTAGGGCGGATCGAGAAAAACCAGGTCGTAGCGCCCCTGCCTCTGCTCCAAACGGTCGGCCGCTGCGAGCTTCGCAGCCGATTGCATGAATGTTAGCGCATCCGACCGGATCAGCTCCAGTTGCTCGCTGCCCAGCGCCTGCGCATTCTGCCGCAGCGCCGCGAACGCGCCTTGATCCTGCTCAACCAAGGTGACTCTCGCGGCCCCGCGCGAAGCCGCCTCGAAACCGAGCACGCCGCTGCCGGCGAACAGATCGAGGCAGGACTGCCCGGAGAGATTCTGGCCCAGCCAGTTGAACAGCGTCACGCGCACGCGATCGGGCGTCGGTCGCAAGCCGCGGACGTCGGCAACGGCGATCAGACGGCTGCGCCACTTGCCGCCGGTGATACGGATCCGGGACATCGGGGTCCGCCTCAATTGCCAGCCGCGATCACCGTCACCAAGTGCTCCGGCTTGAGGTGTCGGGCGAAGACGCTGGCACGACCGCCAGCCATCGGCGCCGTGGCGATGGGGTTCTGTGTCATGGTGGCTTGGGGGCTTCTGTTAAAATAAGTCCGGTCGAGCCGCGCATCATAAGCCTTCACCAGAACTCTGTCAGTCGCGCACCATAACCCAGCCTCCTCACAAATCGCCATGCTCGGTTTCCTCAAGAAAAAGTCCGGAGAAGCGCCCGCACCAGCCCGGCCAGGTTGGACCGAACGGCTGAAGCAGGGCCTATCGCGCAGCCGCGCCCAGCTCGGCAGCCGGCTGACAGCGCTGTTCCGCCGCGCCCGGATCGACGACGATCTGCTGGAAGAACTGGAAGCGACGCTGCTGATGGCCGACGTCGGCGTCGAGGCGACCCGATATCTGCTGGACGAGCTGAAGACCGCCGTCAAACGGGACCAGCTGGAGACCCCGGACCAACTGCAGGCCGCCTTGACGCAAGCGCTGGAGCGGCTGCTGACGCCGCTGCAGCAAGCGCTCGACGTGTCGACGCACAAACCCTTCATCATCATGATCGCTGGGGTCAACGGCGCTGGCAAGACCACCTCGATCGGCAAGCTCGCCCGTCACTTCCAGGCCCAGGGCAAGTCGGTGCTGCTCGCGGCCGGCGATACCTTCCGCGCCGCGGCACGCGAGCAATTGCAGACCTGGGGCGAGAGGAACAACGTGACGGTGATCGCTCAGGAATCGGGCGACCCGGCTGCCGTCGTCTTCGATGCCATCCACGCCGCCAAGGCGCGCGGCATCGACGTCGTGCTGGCCGACACCGCGGGGCGCCTGCCGACCCAACTGCATCTGATGGAGGAAATTGCCAAGATCAAGCGCGTGATCCAGAAGGCCGAGCCCTCCGGGCCGCACGAGGTGATGCTGGTGCTCGACGCCAACATCGGCCAGAACACGCTGGCCCAGGTCAGGGCCTTCGACAAGGCCATCGGGGTCACCGGCCTGATCGTCACCAAGCTCGACGGCACCGCCAAGGGCGGTGTCATTGCCGCCATCGCCCGCCAGCAGCCCATCCCGCTGCGCTTCATCGGCGTCGGCGAAGGCATAGACGACCTGCAGCCGTTCTCCGCCCACGAGTTCGTCGCCGCGCTGTTCGAGCCGTAATGATCCGTTTCGAGCACGTCTGCCGCCGCTATCCGCCCAACACGGTGGCGCTGGACGACCTCAGTTTCTCGATCGCGCCGGGCGAACTGGTGCTGGTGGGCGGCCATTCCGGCGCCGGCAAGACCACCCTGCTCAAACTGATCGCGGCAATCGAACGCCCCACCGCCGGCGCAGTACTGGTGGGCGGCCAGGACATCGGTCATTTGAAGCGCGCGGCGATCCCGTATCTGCGCCGCAATCTCGGCCTGGTATTCCAGGACCAGAAGCTGCTGTTCGACCGCAACGTCTTCGAAAACATCATGCTGCCGCTGTCGATCGCGGGCTTTCCCCCGAAGGAGGCTGCCGGACGCGTTCGCGCCGCGCTCGACAAGGTCGGCCTGCTCCATCGCGAAAAGGCACTGCCCGTTGCGCTCTCCGGCGGGGAGCAGCAGCGGCTGGCAATCGCCCGCGCGGTGGTGAGCCGGCCCGGCATTTTGCTCGCCGACGAACCCACCGCCCACCTCGACCCGGACACGGCGGGCGAGATCACGGCGATTTTTCGCGACTTCCATCAGGTCGGCGTCACCGTCCTGATCGCCACTTACGACGGCGCCCTGTTCGCCCCATTCGCGCCGCGTCGCCTGGTGCTCGATCACGGGAAATTAAAGCCATGATAGTTCCTACCTCCCATCCCTCGTCCCACGGACGGCTTTGCACAGCCGTCCGGCTATGGCGGCGCGGAGCAGTGCTCCACGCAACCCCGCCTTCGCCCCAGGGAAGGGGGCGACTTTGGCTCGCAAGGCTCGCAGTAATTTCTACGGCCCGCCTTGGGGTCCCCCAAGGGGACTTCCTTCGGGGCGCGGCGCGGCGGCGGCCATGAACGCCTGGCTGGCGCAGCACGCCAGGGCGCTCGGCTGGGCGCTCTCGCGCCTGGCGGCGGCACCGGTGAACACCCTGCTGTCCTTGCTCGCAGTCGGCATCGCGCTGGCCTTGCCGGCCGGCGGCCAGATGCTGCTCGGCAACGCCTTGCCGATCGTCAAAAATGCCTCCGCCGGGCCGCAGATTTCCGTGTTCCTGACCGTGGACGCGGACCGCAAGGCGGTAGCCGAGATCGCGGCCAGGCTGAAGAACAAACCGCAGATCAAGGAACTACGCTACGTTTCCCGCAACGATGCGCTGAAGCGCTTTCAGGCCCGCAAGGGGCTGGCGGAAGTACTCGCCGCCCTGCCCAGTAATCCCTTCCCTGACGCTTTTGTCGTGACCCCACGCGACCGAACGCCGGCGGCGATGGACGCGCTGCGCGACGAACTCAGCCGCTGGCCGAAGGTCGAACATGTCCAGCTCGATTCCGCCTGGGTGCATCGGCTCGACGCCCTGCTGCGTCTGGGCCACACCAGCGTGGCCGTGCTCGCGGCCTTGCTCGGATTGGGCTTGGTGGCGATCACCTTCACCACCATCCGTCTGCAGGTTCTTAGCCAAGATGCCGAAATCGAGCTGAGCCGGCTGCTCGGCGCGACGGATGCCTTCATCTACCGCCCCTTCTACTACTTCGGCGCGGTGCAGGGGCTGCTCGGCGGCGGCGTCGCGTGGCTGATCGTGCTCGCCGTCACGCTGGCGCTGCGCGGTCCGGTGGCCGAACTCGCGGTGCTGTACCACGCCAGCGCCGCCCTGCAACCGCTCGGGCTACCCGACTCCCTGCTCCTGCTCGCTTTCGCCGCCGGCCTGGGCTGGCTCGGCGCCGCCCTGTCGCTGGGCCGTCACCTGCGCGATCCCTCCTGAGGGAACTCCGGTTCAGATTGGCACTCGAAGATCGAGAGTGCTAAAATACGCTCAAGGAGGAATGAACATGAACTATGCTTTGTCGGGTTCGTCGCTTTCCATCGATCTTCTCCCGATGCCCACCGGGGCAGGCAGCCTGGAAGCCTATATCCAGTCTGCGTATCAGATGCCGATGCTGACGGAAGCACAGGAGGTCGATCTGGCCCGGCGTCTGCGCGATCACGAAGATCTGGAGGCCGCTCGCGCGCTGGTGCTCTCGCATCTGCGGCTGGTGGTTTCCATCGCCCGCGGCTATTTGGGTTATGGCTTGCCCCACGCCGATCTGATCCAGGAAGGCAATATTGGCCTGATGAAGGCGGTCAAGCGCTTCGACCCGGAGCGCGGGGTGCGGCTGGTTTCTTTTGCGATGCACTGGATCAAGGCCGAGATCCACGAGTACATCCTGAGAAACTGGCGTCTGGTGAAGATCGCCACCACGAAGGCGCAGCGCAAACTGTTCTTCAATCTGCGCAGCCTGAAGCAGAGTCTATCCACCCTGGGACCCGACGAGGTCCACGCGATGGCCAAGCAACTCAGCGTCAAGCCCGAGGAAGTGATCGAGATGGAGACCCGGCTCTCCGGTCAGGATATTTCACTGGAACCGATCGGCGACGACGAGGACGAGCGCTACGCACCGATCGCCTATCTCGCCTCCGACGTCAGCTGCGAACCCACCGCGGTGCTGGAACGCAACGAATACGATCGGCTTCAGGGCGAGGGTCTGCACGCGGCGCTCGACTCGCTCGACCCGCGCAGCAGGACTATCGTGACCCGACGCTGGCTGGCGGAAGAAGGCGAGGCGGCGACGCTGCACGAACTGGCAGCGGAGTACGGTGTCTCGGCCGAGCGTATCCGGCAGATCGAGGCCAAGGCGCTGCAGCACATGCGCGGTGCACTGGCGGCATGAGCGCCTGAGCACGACGTAGACCGGGCGGCGAGATGAATTTGCCGCCTTTTTTTATTTCCCCGCCAACAGCAACCTCAGATCGTCCGCCACGTTCTGCGGCGTTTCATCATGCCTGATCAGCAGTCGCAGCCTTCCCTTCGGGTCGTAAGCGTAGCTGCTGGCGGTATGGTCGATGGTGTAGGTCTGAGGCGTGCTGCCCGCCACCTTCTGGTAGAACACCTTGAATTCCTTGGCCGTGGCGGCGGTGGTCGCGGCATCACCATACAAGCCGACGAAAGACGGGTCGAACTGGGGCACATAGGCTGCGAGCAGCGCCTGGGTGTCGCGCTCGGGATCGACGGTGACGAACAGCACCTGCACCCGCTTCGCGTCTGCGCCCAGCAGTTTCATCGCCTCTGCCAGGCCCGCCAGCGTCGTCGGACAGACATCCGGGCATTGCGTGTAGCCGAAGAAGATCACCACCGCTTTACCCTTGTAGTCAGAGAGGTGACGCAGATGGCCGGTCTGGTCGGTCAGCGCGAAGTCGCGACCGAAGTTTGCACCGGTAATATCGGTGCTGACAAAGCGTGGCGCTTGGCTGCAAGCGGCGAGCGCCAAGACGATGAGTGGCAGCAGCCAACGAAGCTTTGACATCATAGGTAATGGTCGATCAGCAGGACCGAGAACAACGCGGAGAGATAGAAGATCGAATAGCGGAAGGTCTTTCGCGCCACACGATCGCTGTAATCCCGCCACAGCAGCCAGGCATAGGCGAGGAAGATTCCGTCCAAAACGAGCACCGGCACCAGGTAGAACCAGCCGCTCATGCGGATGATGAAGGGCATCAGCGTCACGGCTGTCAGCAGCCAGGTGTAGAGGAAGATATGCAGGCCGGTGAACTTTGAACCGTGGGTGACCGGCAGCATCGGCACGCCGGCCGCGGCGTATTCGCGGCTCCGATAGAGCGCCAGCGCCCAGAAGTGGGGCGGTGTCCAGACGAAGATGATCAGGGCGAGCAGCCAGGCCTGGCCGCTCACTTCTCCGGTCATCGCGGCCCAGCCGAGCACCGGCGGCATGGCGCCGGATAGCCCGCCGATCACGATGTTCTGCGGGGTCAGGGGCTTCAGGATGACGGTATAGATGACCGCGTAGCCGATGAAGGTGGCCAGCGTCAGCCATGCCGTCAGCGCATTGACTCCGTAGTAGAGGATGGCCATGCCGGCGAGACAGAGCCCGGCCGACCAGATCAGCGTGGCCCGCCCGGAGAGCGCTCCGCGCGGCAGCGGACGCGCCCGCGTCCTGGCCATGACGCTGTCGATCCTTTGTTCGATCAGGCAGTTTAACGCCGCGGCGGCGGCGGCGACCAGGGTAATGCCCAGCGTCGCTGCTAAGACCAGCCCCGGGGTCATGCGGTCGGTCGGGGCCAGCAGCATGCCGATGAAGGCGCAGAAGACGATCAGCATGATCACGCGCGGCTTGGTCAAGGCGAGATACTCGCTGACCTGGCGCATTGCGGGTTGTATGGAAATAGTGGTCATGACCCGTCCATCATCGCTTCGGTGTCTGCTCGAAGTCAACCGATCTGGGAAACCTGGAGCAGGCGCGTCAGATCCTTGATCATGCCCTTGGGGTCGGTGCCGTCATCGTAGCGCAGCACGAAGTTGCCGAGCGGGTCGATGAGATAAATGTGCGCGGACGGATCCTCCTTTGCCGGAAACGCCGACAGCCAGGCCGGATCCTGGGCGCGCGCCACCAGCAGTCCCGGGTGTTCGGCCAGCAGCTTCGGATCCGGGGCACCGGCGCCGGAGAGCAGCCACAGCCGCCCGACCCGACTCATGTTTTCGCCCTGAGCCAGGCGTACCTGGCGAATGTAATAGAGGCTGCGCTGGCATCGCTGGTCGCACGACGGCGGCTGTATGGTGACCAGTTGCCACTTGCCGTGCAGCACATCGCTCGAGAATGGCCTGCCGGCAAGATCGCTCAGTTGACCGCTGGGCAGCTGGTGCGTGGCGATCAGTTCGCCGTGATTGACGCTATGCGCCGGGCGCCAGTTCAGGAATACGAGATAGGCGGTAAGCAAGGGCAGCACGGAAGCTACCGCAAGCAACAGGAGCGTTCGGCGGCCGTTACTCAACATCGGGCGAATCCCTTTTAAAAAAATGATAGGCCCACAACACGCAGGCCAGCGCTGCAAAAACGAACCACTGGAAGGCGTAGCCCCGGTTCCGGTCGGCGCCCGAATCCGGCCTCGGCCAGTCCCTGAGCAGTCCATCCCCCGGGTCGTTGGTCTGCCGGACGACGACCGGCTGCAGCTTGAGACCAGACCAGGCGCTGAAGCGTTCCGGCGTGACGTTCTCCCAGATCCTGCCCTCCCGGTACACGGGGCCGAATTCCTTGAACCGCGCCGGCAACTGGACGCTACCCGAAATCTCGACGCTGCCACCCGGGGTCTTGATCTCCGGCAAGTGCGCCCTGTTCCCACCCGCCGCGATCCAGCCGCGGTCGACCAGCAGGCTGAGCTCGCTACCCTCCAGCCTCAGGGGCATATAGACGTCAAATCCATCCTGGCCCGAGTGCACCTGATTGTCGAGAAAGATCCCGTATTGCGTCAGCCAGCGGCCACGGGCCGACACCCGATGATAATCGAGGCTGCCACCGTCAATCAGGCGGCCACCGATGGAGACGGGAGCCAGCTTCGCCAGACTGTCGTAGCGCGCCTGCCGCGCTTCCCTCATGTGCGCCCGGTCGAGCTGCCAGCGTCCCAGCAGGACGGTAAGGACGATCACGACGATCGCAGCGATGGTCGGCCAGAACTGCGACGCCGGCCGGATCGGGCGCCCGCCGGATACGCTAGACTGTTGCTTTTTCAAAGAGAGCTTTCCGTGAGAATCATCGTCATCGTGCTGCTCCTCGCCATCCTTGGCAGCCTGGGCTCAGCCTTGTTCTTCTTGTTCTCCGACAAGCCCGGTTCCCGGCGCACGGTCAGGGCGCTCACCCTCCGGGTCGGTCTCTCGATCCTGCTGTTCGTCCTGCTGATGGCCGGCTATTATTTCGGCCTGATCGGCAGGCGCCATTAGCATCCTGGAACAGGTGCGGCGTCGCTCATAACCAGTACACCACCACGAACAGCAGCAGCCAGACGACATCGACGAAGTGCCAGTACCAGGCCACAGCCTCGAAGCCGAAGTGGTGGTCCGGCTTGAAATGGCCGGCCAGAACGCGGAACAACATGACCGTCAACATGGTCACGCCGATGGTCACGTGCAGGCCGTGGAAGCCTGTCAGCATGAAGAAGGTGGTGCCGTAGATGCCGGTGGTCAGCTTCAGATTCATCTCGGCGTAGGCATGGGAATATTCATGCACCTGCAGCGTCAGGAAGGTCACACCCAAGGCAATGGTCAGGATCAGTCCGAGCGTGAGCTGGGTGCGCTTGTTCTTCAGCAGCCCCCAATGCGCCCAGGTCAGCGTGGCGCCGGAGGTAAGCAGCAGCAGAGTATTGATGGCGGGAATACCCATGGCTTCCATTGGGCTGAAGCTGCCCTTGAATGCCGGGCCGGCATTGGGCCAGATGGCGGCGAAGTGGGGCCAGAGCGACTGCGTCTCGCCGCTGGCGAGATCCGGAATCGCCAGCACCCGGGCGTAAAACAGGGCGCCGAAGAAAGCGGCGAAGAACATCACCTCGGAAAAGATGAACCAGCTCATCGCCCAGCGGAACGAGGAATCCACCCGCTTGTTGTACAGTCCGCCCTCGGACTCCCGGATCACCGTGCGGAACCAACCCGCCATCATGAAGATCAATACCGCGAAGCCGGCGGCCACGACCAGGGGACCGGCGCCGTAGTGATTGACCCATAATACGGCCCCTGAAGCCAGCAGCAGCAGCGCTGACGCCCCGACCAGCGGCCAGTAGGACGGGTTCGGCACGTAATAATAGCTAGCTTCCTGCGTCATTTCCCCTTCTCCTTTCAATTCGTTGCGCCGTGGCTCATGACGACGAACCTGACCACGGTCAACAGCACCAGGACAAACACCGCGCCGCCCAGAATCCCGGCCACCACGATCTGCGCCGGTTTAAGGTTGGCGACATCGAACTCGCCATGCTTGCGGCGACGAACCCCGAAAAACGCCCAGAAAATCGTTCTTGCCGCCTGAAAAAATTTGCCACTCCGTTCCGGAGACTGGTCTTTCATGATCTGCCCGTAGCCGCCCCGCTCTCGGAAAGCTTGTTGCCCTCGACCTCGAAGAAGGTATAGGAAAGGGTGATGGTATGGATATCCTTGGGCAAGGACGGATCGACCACGAATACCACCGGCATGCGTCTGGTCTGGTCCGCTGCGACGGTCTGCTTGCTGAAGCAGAAGCAGCTGATCTTGTGAAAATACAGCGCCGCCTCGCGCGGTCCATAGCTGGGTATGGCCTGGCCGGTCACCGCCTCGTTCTTGGTATTCACCACTTCGAACATAGCCTGGGAAACCGCGCCCGGATGCACCAGCATGTGTGATTGCAGGGGGTGGAATTTCCAGGGCATGTCATGGACATTCGAGTCGAACTCGACGTCCACCACCCGGCTCAAATCCACTTGAGTATTGAGCGGTGCGCTGTTCGAGCCGACCCGATTCAGCCCGGTCACGCTGCAAAAAACCGAATAGAGCGGCACCAGGGCGTAACCGAAACCGAACATCAAGCACGAGAACAGCGCGAGCTTGATCAGCATCTTGCGATTGCTGCGGCGGGGGCTAGTGTTCATCGTTCGAGCAACCAGGCGCGGAAGATGTAGCCAAAGAAAAAAGCCAGCGCCACAGCTCCCAGGATCAGGCCCAGGCGCAGATTGCGTCGCGCCTGCGCGTCCTTGGCCGATGTCTTCATCATCGTCGCTTCCAGCTCTCTCATTTCACCAGCGGCTGGGTTTCCCAGGTGTGATAGGGCGCCGGCGACGGCACTTCCCACTCCAGACCTTCCGCGCCGTCCCAGGGCTTGGCCGCAGCCTTGGGTCCGCCCTTGATGCAGGTGATGACGACGTAGAGGAACAGAAACTGGGAGAGCCCCAGGCCGAACGCGCCGATCGAGGAGATCATGTTGAAGTCGGCAAATTGCAGCGCGTAGTCGGGGACACGGCGCGGCATTCCGGCCAGGCCCAGGAAGTGCTGGACGAAGAAGGTCAGGTTGAAGAAGATCATCGTCAGCCAGAAATGCGTTTTCCCGAGCTTCTCGTTGTACATGTGACCGGTCCACTTCGGCAGCCAGTAATAGACCGCGGCGAAGGCCGAGAACAGCGCGCCGGCCACCATCGTGTAATGGAAATGGGCCACCACGTAATAGGTGTTGTGCAACTGCACGTCGACCGGGGTCATCGCCAGCACCAGGCCGGAAAAGCCGCCCATGGTGAACAGGAAGATGAAGCCGATCGCGAACAGCATCGGAGTCTCGAAAGTTAGCGCTCCGCGCCACATGGTCGCGGTCCAGTTGAACACCTTCACCCCGGTGGGAACGGCGATCAGCATGGTCGCGTACATGTAAAAGAGTTGTCCCGCCACCGGCATGCCCGAGGTGAACATGTGGTGGCCCCAGACGAAGAAGGACAGGATCGCGATCGACGCCGTGGCATAGACCATGGAGGTATAGCCGAACAGCGGCTTGCGCGAGAAGGCGGGGATCACCTGGGAGATGATGCCGAACCCGGGCAGGATCACGATATAAACTTCGGGGTGACCGAAGAACCAGAATACGTGCTGGAACAGCACCGGATCGCCGCCGCCGGCAGCGCTGAAGAAGCTCGTGCCGAAATGCCGGTCGGTCAGAAGCATGGTCACCGCCCCGGCGAACACCGGCATCACGGCGATGATCAGAAAGGCGGTGATCAGCCAGGTCCAGGCGAACATCGGCATCTTCATCAGCGTCATGCCGGGTGCGCGCAGGTTGAGGATGGTGGTGATGATGTTGATTGAACCGAGGATAGATGAAATGCCGAGAATATGCACCGCGAAAATCGTCAGGTCCATGCCCATGCCCATCTGTATCGACAGGGGAGGATAGAGGGTCCAGCCGACGCCGGCGGCGCCGCCGGGCACGACGAGGGAGGTGACAAGCAGCAGGCTGGCCGGGATCAGCAGCCAGAAGCTCCAGTTGTTGAGACGGCCAAAGGCCATGTCCGAGGCGCCGATCTGCAGCGGAATCATCCAGTTGGCGAAGCCCACGAAGGCCGGCATGATCGCGCCGAAAACCATGATCAGGCCGTGCAAGGTGACAATCTGGTTGTAGCGCTCAGGCTCCAGAAACTGAATCCCGGGTTCGAACAGCTCGGCACGGATGAGCATTGCCATGATGCCGCCGACGATGAACATGGTGAAGCTGAACCACAGGTACATCGTGCCGATGTCCTTGTGATTGGTCGTCGTCAGCCAGCGTTTCAGGCCGGTCGGCTGATGCCCATGATCATGCGCACCCGCATGCCCTATTGCCGTTGCTTCCATCGTGATCTCCTATATTCGATTTAGCTGCTGCAGTGCGCCCTGACGCGGTCAGCGGCGTGCTGCCTTGACTTCGGACGGCTGGATGGCATCTCCGGTCTTGTTGCTCCAGGAGTTGCGCTCATAGGTGATCACCGCCGCGATGTCGGTATCGGACAACTGCTTGCCGAAGGCCGCCATCGCCGTTCCGGGACGACCGTTCAGCACCGTCTTGATGTGCTCGATCTTGGGACCGTTCGCGACCTTGTCTCCGTCCAGGGCCGGGAAGACTCCCGGGATGCCCTTGCCGGTCAACTGGTGGCAGGCCGCGCAGTTCTTGACGAACACCTCATGGCCGTGCTTCATCAGGTCCGCGAACTGCCAGACCTTGTTCACATCCTCGGCGCTGGCTGCCATCCGCTGCTTCTGCTCGGCCACCCAGGCGGCGTATTTTTTTTCCGAGACCACATCCACCACGATCGGCATGAAGCCGTGACCCTTACCGCACAACTGCGCGCACTGGCCACGGAACACGCCTTCCCGGTCGGCGCGGAACCAGGTATCCCGGATGAAGCCGGGGATCGCATCCTGCTGGACCCCGAGCGAGGGGACGAACCACCCGTGAATGACGTCGTTGGAGGTCGTCAGAATGCGGATTTTCTTATTGACCGGCACAACGAGATGATTATCGACCTCGAGCAGGTAATGCGGATCCTTGGCCGCTTTGCCGTCGAGTTGATCCTCGGGGGTCGATAGAACGCTCAAGAACTTGATGCCTTCGCCCTCCCCGTTCAGGTAGTCGTAGCCCCACTTCCATTGGTAACCGGTCACCTTGATGGTGATGTCGGAATTCGAGGAATCCCTCATGGAGAGCAGCGTCCTGGTGACCGGCCAGGAAATGGCGATGAGAATCAGAAATGGGATGGCAGTCCACAGAATCTCGACATGGGTGTTCTCGTGAAAGTTGGCTGGCGTTCCGCCCGATGACTTGCGATGCCTGATGACCGAATAGAACATCACTCCGAACACGATGACGAAGATGGTGAGGCAGACCCCCATCATCCACATGTGCAGATCGTAGACCTCCTGGGCCAACTGGGTCGCCGGTTCCTGGAAGTTGACTTCGTAGGCCGCCTGCGCCGCTCCGCTCAGCAGCGCCAGAACCGCTAATGCCGCCAGACGAGGCACGCCTACCCACCGTGCTTGCTTGGTCATATTGATAAACCCCGTTTTGATGTGCGTTTCCAAATCAATCCCCTCGTCGCAGCCGGCGGCGATATTTCACTTTATCGAAGATCTGAAGGCGGTAGAACAGCGACACTTCGCGCGTCACTCAGTCAGCTGGCGCCGACGTCCCGCCTGTTCCAGGCTCTTGAAACGTGACTCTCCGACTCCCCCTCAAGTCCTCATACGCTCCATGCCTGCGTCTAGCCGCAAGTCGGTAGGAGTTGTTCGCGCCGGCAAACGAGGCTGGCAAAATTTATCACAGCCAGAATTTATCTTCAACCATTATAATTTAGGGTTTATATATTTTATGAGGTGATAAGCTGCCATTAGCGGCGATTGCGGCAAGCAGCAATTCATGGACGCCGCCAAAACCGCCATTGCTCATCACCAGGACCCGGTCATCGACACGGGCCTTTGCGGCTACCGCAGCGACCAGCGCCGCGAGGTCTTCGAATACCTGCGCCTTGTTACCCAGGGGGGCCAGTGCGGCTAGCGCGTCCCAGCCGAGATTCCTGCCATAGCAGAACACCGCGTCGGCTCCGGCCAGGCTGTCTGGCAACTGCCCCTTCATGACGCCGAGTTTCATGGTGTTCGAGCGCGGCTCGAGCACGGCGAGGACACGCCCCTGCCCGATCGCCCCGCGCAATCCGGCGATGGTCGCTGCGATGGCCGTCGGATGATGGGCGAAGTCGTCATAGACCGTCACGCCGCGCACCTCGCCGCGTACCTCCAGGCGCCTCTTGACGCCCTTGAAGCGCGACAGCGCCTGCAGCGCCAGGTCCACGGGCACGCCGGCGTGGCGGGCCGCCGCCAGCGCGGCGAGTGCATTGGCCCGGTTGTGGGCGCCGGGCAAGGCCAGCCGGGTGCTGCCGACGGCACACCCTCCCAGGGTTACGGGAAAGCGCCCATCGCTGGTCTCCCGCCCGGCCTGCCAGCCTTCGGATACGTTGAACCACTCCACCGGCGTCCAGCAACCGCGGTCGAGGACGCGTTTCAGGGCCGGCTCTGTGCCGTTGGCGACGATCAGGCCATTGTTCGGCAGGGTACGCACCAAGTGCTGAAATTGCGTCTCGATCGCCGCAAGATCGCTGAAAATATCTGCATGATCGAATTCGAGATTGTTCAGGATCACGGTCCTGGGACGGTAGTGCAGGAATTTCGAGCGCTTGTCGCAAAAGGCGGTGTCGTATTCGTCCGCCTCGATGACGAAAAAGGGCGAAGCGGTAAGTCGCGCCGAGACGCCAAAGTCCTGCGGCACGCCGCCGATCAGGAAGCTCGGTTTGAGCCCGGCATCTTCGAGTATCCACGTCAGCATCGCGGTGGTCGTGGTCTTGCCGTGGGTACCGGCCACGCCGAGCACCCAGCGGTCGGGCAGGATTTGCTCCGCCAGCCACTGCGGTCCGGAAACGTAAGCCAGATTGCGGGCCAGGATCTCTTCGAGCAGAGGGTTGCCGCGCGAAATCGCGTTGCCGACGACGAACAGATCGGGGTTCATGGCGACCTGACCGGCAGAATAGCCCTCGGTCAGCGCTATCCCCTGGGCTTCCAGTTGGCTGCTCATCGGCGGATAGACATTGGCGTCGCAGCCAGTGACCTGATGCCCTGCAGCCCGCGCCAGCAGGGCCAGGCCGCCCATGAAAGTGCCGCAGATGCCGAGGATGTGGATGCGCATGGCAGTTCGACTGGAATGCCGTGTAGAATGGCCCCGGATTGTAACCGATAGCGCCGCCATGCCTCGCCGCTTCAAGCATTCGCCGCACATCGACGCCATGCGCCGCGACATTGCCAGCCTGGCCGCCCGTCTGATGGCTGAAGACGGCATCGCCGACTATGGCCTGGCCAAGCGCAAAGCCGCCAAAAATCTGGGCGCGCCCGACAGCGAGGCGCTGCCGACCAACCAGGAAATCGAAGAGGCATTACGTGCCTATCAGGCGGTATTCCAGGAGGAAGAACTGCGCGAGCGTCTCGCCGCGCTGCGCCGCAGCGCCCTGTCGCTGATGCGCCTGCTCGACCAGTTTCACCCCTATTTGACCGGTCCCGCCCTCGATGGCACCGCCGGGCGCTACGCCGAGGCAGAGATCGAACTTTTTGCCGACAGCGCCAAGGATGTCGAAATCTTCCTTCTGGATAACGACATCGACTTTGACTATGCCGACATCCATCGAACCGGCCCTGATGCTCCCGAGGCCCGGCTGCGCCTGGATGGCGGCGAAGCGATGCTGCTGCTGTCGGTCTACCCTCACACCCTGGAGCGTAGCCACCGCCGCAACCCGCACACCGGCCAGGTCGCGACACGGGCCCGAACCGAAGCGGTCGCCGCCTTGCTGGAGCAGCCATGAATCGTCTTGCCCGAAACATTCTCATCGCCGCGGTGGCCCTGGCCGCAGCCGGCGCCGGTTACCTGGTCAGCCACCTGCGGCAGGTTTTTCCGAGCGACCCAGCCGGTGCCAGGGAACTCCTGGCGCTGACACTGCCTGATGCACAAGGCACCAATCAATCGATGCAGCAATGGCAGGGAAAGCTGCTGGTGGTGAATTTCTGGGCGACCTGGTGCCCACCCTGCCGCGAGGAAATGCCGGGATTTTCCAGGCTGCAACACCGATTTTCGGCAAAAAATGTGCAATTTGTTGGGATCGGCATCGATTCAGCCGACAAGATCCGGCAATTTTCGCACGATTTTCCGGTCGGCTATCCGCTCCTGGTCGGCGGTACCGCGCTGATGGGACTCACCGACCAGCTCGGCGATCACGAGGGGGGGTTGCCCTTCACCGTCGTTCTCGGCCGCGACGGCAAGCTGCTGCAGACTCAACTGGGACTCTGGCCAGAGTCCGATCTGGAAAAGGTTCTCGTCGGTCTGGCAAAATGAACGCGCTTCGAAAAGCGGCATCACTGGACAAGATGCGGCTATTTGCGGCAAACTTGCAGACATGGTGAAGCAAACTCGCACTCAAAAGAACAACCAGGCCGAGGCCGGACAGCCTCGTATCCTGGCCTTGCATGGTCCGAACCTGAACCTGCTCGGCAATCGCGAACCCGGAATCTATGGTCGCACGACGCTGGCCGATATTCATCTGACGATGGAAGCACGTGCCCGCGCCAACGGCGTCCGGATCGAAAGCTTCCAGAGCAACAGCGAAGGCGAACTGATCGACCGGATCCAGTCGGCGGCGAGCGAGGGTATCAGTTTCATCATCATCAACCCGGCCGGGTACACGCACACCAGCGTCGCCTTGCGCGACGCGCTGCTGGCGGTGAAGATCCCTTTCATCGAGGTGCACCTGTCGAATATCCATACCCGGGAGAGCTTCCGCCAGCATTCGTATTTTTCCGATATCGCCGTCGGCGTCATCTGCGGGCTGGGCGCCCAAGGTTACGAGCTGGCCCTCGAAGCGGCACTCAGCGCGCTGGCGCACAGCCGCCCATCTTGATCCACGGGCGCCGGGCCCGCCCCGCGCGCCGACTTGCACGGAGCACAACATGGATCTGAGAAAGCTTAAGAAACTCATCGATCTCGTCCAGGAATCAGGCATCTCCGAGCTGGAGGTGACCGAAGGCGAGGAGAAGGTTCGCATCGTCAAACACGTCAACGGACCGGCGAATCCGACCTACATGGTCGGCGCCCAGCCGCAATCCTACCTCGCTCCGTCGCCGCTTGCGCCGGCGCCGGCGGCGGCAGCGGCAACGGCCGAGCCCGAGGGACATGTGGTCAAGGCGCCGATGGTCGGCACCTTCTACCGTTCCGGTTCCCCAGGCGCCCCCTCGTTCGTCGAAGTCGGACAGGCAGTGAAAGAGGGCGACGCGCTGTGCATCATCGAGGCGATGAAACTGATGAACGAAATCGAGTCGGACGCCACCGGCACCATCAAGGCGATCCTTGTCGAGAATGGCCAGCCCGTTGAATACGGACAACCGCTATTCCTCATCGCGTGACCGCCAGGGGTGCCGAAACTCGGCCCTGCGATGAACACGCCCGGCCGGGTGCCGCCCGACGCCGCCGTCGGTCTTAGCGCCGGCTCACAGAGTAGGAATGCCATGTTCGAAAAGATACTGATCGCCAATCGGGGAGAAATCGCCCTCCGCATCCAGCGGGCCTGTCGCGAGCTGGGCATCAAGACTGTCGTCGTGCACTCGGTCGCCGATACCGAAGCGAAATACGTCAAGCTCGCTGACGAGTCGGTGTGCATCGGTCCGGCGCCGTCCGCCGCCAGTTATCTCAACATCCCGGCGATCATCTCGGCGGCCGAGGTGACCGACGCCGAGGCGATCCACCCCGGCTACGGCTTCCTCTCGGAAAATGCCGATTTTGCCGAGCGCGTCGAAAAATCCGGTTTCATCTTCATCGGCCCGCGCCCCGAGACCATCCGCCTGATGGGCGACAAGGTCAACGCCAAGAACGCCATGAAGGAAGCCGGCGTGCCCTGCGTTCCGGGTTCCGAGGGCGCGCTGCCCGAGGATCCCAAGGAGATCGTCAGGATCGCCCGTACCGTCGGCTACCCGGTCATCATCAAGGCGGCCGGCGGCGGCGGCGGCCGCGGCATGCGCGTGGTACACACCGAAGCGGCCCTGCTCAACGCGGTCACCACCACCCGTGCCGAGGCCAGTGCGGCTTTCGGCAACGCCACGGTCTATCTCGAGAAATTCCTGGAAAATCCGCGTCACATCGAGATCCAGGTGCTCGCCGACAGCTTCAGCAACGCCGTCTATCTTGGCGAGCGCGACTGCTCGATGCAGCGCCGTCACCAAAAGGTGATCGAAGAGGCGCCGGCGCCGGATATCAACCGGCGCCTGATCAACAAGGTCGGCGAGCGCTGCGCCGAAGCCTGCCGCAAGATCGGCTATCGCGGCGCCGGCACCTTCGAGTTTCTCTTCGAGAACGGCGAGTTCTACTTCATCGAGATGAACACCCGGGTGCAGGTGGAACATCCGGTTACCGAACTGGTCACCGGCATCGACATCGTCCAGGCGCAGATCCGCATCGCCGACGGCGAAAAACTGTGGCTGCGTCAGCGCGACGTGGTGTTGAAGGGCCATGCCATCGAGTGCCGGATCAACGCCGAGGATCCGTTCAAGTTCACCCCCTCGCCCGGCCGGATCGGCACCTATCACGCACCCGGCGGGCCCGGCATACGCATCGACTCGCACATCTACCAGGGCTACACGGTACCGCCGCACTATGACTCCCTGATCGGCAAGCTGATTGCCACCGGCGACACCCGCGAGCAGGCGATACGGCGCATGCGCATCGCCCTGTCCGAGATGGTGGTGGAGGGCATCAAGACCAACATTCCGCTGCACCAGGAACTGATGCACGATGCCCACTTCGTCAAGGGCGGTACCAGCATCCACTACCTCGAGGAAAAGCTCGCCGCGAAAGAAGAGGCGACCAAAGGCAAGCAATGAAGCCACCTCGCCGCCGGAGTCCTTAACCGATGTGGCTCAACGTCAAGCTATGCGCCGATGCGGCCCACGTCGAAGCGCTCTCCGAGGCGCTGCTGGAGCAGGGTGCACTGTCGCTTTCCGTCGAGGACGCCCTGGCCGGGACGCCGGCTGAGACGCCGCAATTCGACGAACCGGGCGGCCCCGACACCCCCTTGTGGCAGGAGAGCCGGGTGGCCGCCCTGTTCCTCCCGGCCGAAGATCTTCCCGGCCGCATCGCTGCCGCCTGCCGTGCCGCGGGTCTCACCGACCTGCCCGAGTTCGAGATCGAGGAAATCGCGGAACAGAACTGGGTGCAGCTCACCCAAGCCCAGTTCGAGCCGATCTGCATCAACGAGCGCCTCTGGATCGTGCCGACCTGGCACGTGGCGCCAGACCCGGCGGCGATCAATCTGGTCCTGGATCCAGGCATGGCCTTCGGCACCGGCTCGCACCCGACCACGCGACTGTGCCTGGAGTGGCTCAGCGACGCCATTCACGGCGGCGAGACGGTGCTCGACTACGGCTGCGGCTCGGGCATTCTGGCCATCGCCGCAGCCAAGCTCGGCGCCGGCGCTGTGCTCGGGGTGGATATCGACGACAACGCGCTCGCCGCAGCGCGTGACAATGCGACGAACAACGGCATCACCCTGGAGCTTCGCCACTCGCAAGCGCCGATTGCGGAGAGCTTCGCTCTCGTCGTCGCCAATATCCTGACCAATCCGCTGTGCGTGCTGGCGCCGCTGCTCGCCGCACGGCTCGCTCCGGGCGGGCGCATCGCCCTCTCCGGCATCCTGGCGTCGCAGGCCGAAGAGGTGATCGAGGCCTACGCGCCTTTCATCAGCTTGCGCATCGGCGCCACCCTGGACGGTTGGGTACGCCTCGAGGGTGGGCAATGCTGACGCGCTGCCCCGCCTGCGGCACGGTCTTCCGCGTTGCGGCTTCGCAACTCAAGGCAAAGCAAGGCAAGGTGCGCTGCGGCCGCTGCCGGCAAGGCTTCGACGCGCTCGCCATGCTGCTCGACCAGGAGTCGCCCGCAGCGACCGCCGAAGGGCAAATCGAACCGTTGCCAACGACGTCTCTCGAAGCTGCTGCGGCCGAAGAGCTTAGCGCTCCCGAATCGAGCCCGGCCGGGACCATCGAGATCCCCACCTGGCCGCTGCCGGAGGTCGAAGCCACGGCGAAAGACCATGGCCGCAGATCATCGATCTGGGCAGTCGCTTCGCTCGTCGCCTTGCTGCTCCTGCTGCTGCAAGCGGTGATGCAGTTCCGCACCGAGCTGTCCGTGCTGTTTCCGGAAACCAAACCAGCGCTGCGGCGGGCTTGCGCGCTTCTGGGCTGCGAACTGGCGCTGCCGGCCAAGGCAGACTTCCTCGGCATCGAGTCCTCGGATATGCATCCCGGTCCGGCCGGCCAGATCACGCTGGCCGCGACGCTGAAAAATCGCGCGCCCTTCGTCCAGGCCTACCCCGATCTTGAACTGAGCCTCACGGACACCGCCGACCAGCCCCTGCTGCGCAAGGTTCTGGCGCCCAACGAGTACCTGCCCAAGGGCACGGACGTCGCCTCGGGATTCGCCGCCGAGGGGAAGGTCGCCCTCAATCTCACGCTCCAGGCCGGGGTGGCCGGCGCGGTCGGTTACAGGATTTATCTTTTCTATCCCTAGGGCGTGTTCTCAATTGGGCGACGTGTGCGAACGAGACATAGGGCTTCCAGGGCAAGGCACGAGCAACGCGGTTGGGTCACTCCCAATAAGGAGCGAGCAACGCGGCCATGGGGGCCCTATGTCTCGTTCCCTCCGGGTTGCGGCCAAATACGGCGTCCGCTTTGTCCCTCGGCTCGTCAATGGAATGACCATTGACCTCGCCTCGCTTCGCGCGGCCATCCGTATTTGGCCACAACGCATCGCGCCGACCAATTGAGAACACGCCCTAGCGCCATCGCCGAGAGCTGTGCTCCGGCGGCAAATTGCGGCCACTTGTGCCGCAAAGCAGGTGCTGAGGTATCCTGTCGGACCCGATCCTCCACAGGAGCTAGACCATGACTACCGTGAACCTCGGCGGCAAACCCATCCATCTTGCCGGCCAGTTTCCCCAGCCAGGGCAAAATGCAGTGCCTTTCTCCCTGGTCGCCACCGATCTTTCCGACAAGACGCTGAAGGACTTCGCCGGCAAGCGCAAGGTGCTGAACATCGTGCCCAGTCTCGACACGCCGACCTGCGCCACCTCCACGCGCAAGTTCAACGAGCGTGCCGGGAGCCTGCCCAACACCGTGGTGCTGGTGATCTCGGCCGACCTGCCGTTCGCGATGAACCGCTTCTGCACCACCGAGGGCCTGAAGAACGTGGTCTCGCTATCGACCATGCGCGGCCGCGAATTCCTGAAGGACTACGGCGTCGAGATCACTGACGGACCGCTGGCCGGGGTCAGCGCCCGCGCCGTGGTGGTGCTGGACGAGAACGACAAGGTGATCCATGCCGAGCTGGTGCCCGAGATCAAGCAGGAGCCGAACTACGACGCAGCACTCGTTGTCCTGGGCTGATTGCCGCGGTCCTTCTGACCTCGCAATAATGGCTCCCGCCGCCAGGAGCGGCGGGACCGGATGCTATAATCGCCGCCATTTTTCGGCATCCGGATCGCCATGAACACTCTGATTTGCGGCTCCATCGCTTATGACACGATCATGGTTTTTCATGACCGTTTCAAGAACCACATCCTGCCGGAGCAGATCCACATCCTCAACGTCGCCTTCCTGGTGCCCGACATGCGGCGCGAGTTCGGCGGCTGCGCCGGCAACATCGCCTACAATCTGCAGTTGCTCGGCGGCGAGCCTTTGATCATGGCCACCGTCGGCGAGGACAGCGCTCCCTACCTGCAGCGGCTGCAGACTCTGGGGCTCTCCGCTCGCCACGTGCGCGAGGTTCCCGGCAGCTTCACGGCGCAGGCCTTCATCACCACCGACGTCGACGACAACCAGATCACCGCCTTCCATCCGGGCGCGATGAACTTCTCGCACCTCAACCACGTCGCCGACGCCCATGAGGCGGACGGAGAGCTGCGCCTGGGGATCGTCTCACCCGACGGCCGCGACGGCATGGTCCAGCACGCCCGCGAACTGTTCGAGGCCGGCGTCCCCTTCGTCTTCGATCCCGGCCAGGGACTGCCGATGTTCAACGGCGAAGAGTTGCTGCGCTTCCTGCAACTTGCCGACTATTGCACGGTCAATGACTACGAAGCGAAGCTGCTGTGCGAACGTACCGGGAAATCGATCGCGGAACTGGCGACGGAGGTCAAAGCGCTGATCGTGACCCTGGGCGGCAAGGGCTCGGAGATCCACACCGGGGGCAAACTCATCGAGATCCCCAGCGTTGCCCCCGAGGCGCTGATCGACCCGACCGGCTGCGGCGACGCCTACCGCGCCGGCCTGCTCTACGGCGTCGCCCACGATCTGCCCTGGGAGCAGACCGGGCGGCTGGCGTCCTTGATGGGTTCACTTAAAATGGCCGAGCGTGGCGGTCAGAACCACAAGGCGACGAGAGACGAAATCGGCGCGCGCTATCTAACGGCATTCGGACACTCAATCTGGTGAGGAAATGATGATGAAGACGACAATCGCATTGGCCGCCTGTGCGGCGTTCATTCTCGGCGGCTGCGCCACCGGCCCGTCCGCCGACAGCTATTCGCAGGGTCAGGCGCAGCGCGAGATGAGCGTGCGCATGGGAGTGGTGGACAGCGTCCGCCCGGTGACCCTGGAAGGAACCCAGTCCGGCACCGGCACCCTGGTGGGCGGCGCGCTCGGCGGCATCGCCGGCAGCAACATCGGCGGCGGCAACCGCGGCTCGGCGGTCGGGACCATACTCGGCGCGGTCGGCGGTGCCATCGCCGGGAACGCTATCGAGGAGGGCACGACCAAGAAAGCCGGCCTCGAAATCACCGTCCGCTTCGACAACGGCACGATGAGCGCCATCACCCAGGCAGCCGATGAACAGTTCCGCCCCGGCGACCGGGTGCGGGTGCTCTCGGGCGGAGGCGTCACGCGCGTCACGCACTGAACCCGTATCGGGCCTTTAGGTCGGGCTTGGTGGAGCGCCAGAACTGAGGAAATACTGGGTCGAAGCCCGCGCCGCCTTCCGGATTTCCAGGGTCGTCCTGCACTTCTTGGGCGGGGCTGGCATGGTGGCGCTCGCCTTTCCGCTGGTCGCCCATGAACGCCGGCAGGCGCTCAGGCGGCGCTGGTCATGCCAGCTGCTCGACATCGTCAATGTCCGGCTCGAAACACGCGGGCGGTCGCCGACGGGCGGCAGCATGCTGGTCGCCAACCACATCTCCTGGCTGGACATCTACGCCATCAGCGCCATTCAGCCCGCCGCCTTCGTCTCCAAGTCGGAGCTGCGCGGCTGGCCGCTGATCGGCTGGCTCGCGGCCAGGACCGACACCATCTTCCTGCAGCGCGGCAGCCGTAGTCACGCCAGAGTCGTCAATGAAGAGATCGGCAGGGTGTTGCGCTCGGGCGGCAACGTCGCCGTGTTTCCCGAGGGCACGACCACCGACGGCACCGAGCTGCTGCACTTTCACGCCGCGCTGCTGCAGCCGGCGATCAGTACCGGACGGCCGGTGCAGCCGCTGGCCCTGGCCTATCGCGATCGTGCCGGGCAGCCCAGCAGCGCCGCGGCCTACGCCGGCGAGACGACGATGTGGCAGTCGCTGCTGCGGCTGGCGCGCGAGCCGGGCATGGTGCTGATCATCGAGGTCCTGCCGGCGCTCGCGACTGAGAGCGGCGATCGCCGCGCCATCGCCGCCCTAGCCAGAGCGACGATCGCCGAGCGTCTGGCCCTTGCGCCCAGAAGCGGGTAGCGGCCGACGCTCAGACGGCGGCGCAATCGACCTGAAACAGCGCGCGGTCTTCCAGCCTCAGCGCGGTCAGGTGCCGGCCCCACAGGCAGCCGGAATCGAGCGCCAGGAGATTCGGCTCGATCTGCAGTCCCAGGGCCGACCAGTGGCCGGTGACCAGCACCTGGTCGGCGCTCCTGCGGCCGGACACGGCGAACCACGGCAGATAGCCCGGCGGCGCATCGGCCAGTTCGCCCTTGGTCTTGAACTCCATCACCCCCGCCGGCGTGCAAAAGCGCATCCGCGTCATGGCATTGACGATCACCCTCATCCGCGCCCAGCCGGACAGCTCGTCGGACCAGGCCGGCGGCTCGCTGCCCCACAGGTGCGCGAGCAGTTCCCGGTAGTCCTCCGCGACCAGCGCCTGCTCTACCTCTCGCGCCAGCTCACGTGCTCGGGCCACCGTCCATTGCGGCAACAAGCCCGCGTGCACCATGGCGTAGCCGCCCTCGACGTGCATCAGCGGCTGGGCCCGCAGCCAGGAGAGCAGTTCCTCGCGATCGGGTGCCGCGAGGACGGCGGCGAGCGTGTCGTCCGACCGCTGCCGCGAAGCGCCCTCGGCCAGCATGATCAGGTGCAGGTCGTGGTTGCCGAGCACGGTGACGGCCGCGTCCCCCAGCTCCTTGACGAAGCGCAGCACCTCCAGCGACTGGGGCCCGCGGTTGACCAGATCGCCGACCAGCCAGAGCCGGTCGCGATTGCGGTCGAAGCCGATCTTCGCCAGCAGGCGGCACAGGGGATCGAAGCAGCCCTGGATGTCGCCGAGCGCGTAGGTCGCCATGGCGCCTAGCCCTCCGGCGGCCGGTATTCCGGCACCCAGGTGCGCAGCGCCCGCCTGACTTCGGCCGGGTCGCGGTCCGGGCACGCCAGCCAGGCCGCCAGCTCGTCCAGCCAGGCGGCGTCGGGCACGCCATCGCCGCGCGCCACGCGCAGCTTGGGGTGCCGCGTCGGCAGCGTCGTCTCGCTGTCGGCGAGCAGCTCCTCGTAGAGTTTCTCCCCCGGGCGCAAGCCGGTGAATTCGATGCGGATCTCCTCCTCGGTGAAACCCGAGAGCCGGATCATGTCGCGGGCGAGATCGACGATCCTCACCGGCTCGCCCATGTCGAGCACCAGGATTTCGCCGTCGCCGCCCATCGATCCCGCCTGCAGCACCAGCTGTGCCGCCTCCGGGATCAGCATGAAATAGCGCACGATCTCGGGATGGGTCACGGTCACCGGCCCGCCCTGGACGATCTGCTCGCGGAACTTCGGGATGACGCTGCCGCTGCTGCCCAGGACGTTGCCGAAGCGCACCATGACCACGCCGGTCCTGTCCGAGGTGGCGGAGATCGCCTGGCAGACCCGCTCGGCCAGGCGCTTGCTGGCCCCCATGACATTGGTGGGATTGACCGCCTTGTCGGTGGAAATTAGGACGAACTTTTCGACACCGTGAGCCAGCGCCGCCCGGGCCACCCGCCAGGTGCCCAGGACGTTGTTCCTGACCGCCTGCCAGGCGTTCTCTTCCTCCATCAGCGGCACGTGCTTGTAGGCCGCGGCGTGGAACACCAGATCTGGCCGGTAGCCGCCGAACACCTGCGCCAGACGCGCCTCATCGCGGACGTCGCCGATCACGCAGACGACGGCGAGTTCGGGGAAGCGCAGCGAGAACTCCTGCTCGATGCCGTACAGGGCGAACTCTGAGAGCTCGAAGAACACCAGCAGCCTCGGCTTGAAGCCGGCGATCTGCCGGCACAGTTCTGAGCCGATCGAACCGCCGGCGCCGGTGACCAGCACCACCTTGCCCGCGATCAGGCGATGCAGGCCCTCGTCGTCCAGTTGCACCTGATCGCGGCCCAGGAGATCCTCCAGCTCCACCTTGCGCACCTGGGAGATGGCGACCCGGCCGGAGAGCAGGTCGCCGAAGGCCGGCACCGTCAACAGCGCGAGCCCGGCTTCGGTGGCCGACTGGGCGGCGCGGCGGCGCAGCGCATGGGCGGCCTCGGGCATGGCCATGATCACCTGCCGGACGCCGTGGCGGCGGGCGTGAGCGACGATCGCCGACAGGGGGCCGAGCACCGGCACGCCGTTTAGCAGCCGTCCGCGCTTTCCGGGATCGTCGTCGAGCAAGCCGACCACGTGCCACTGGCGGCTGCGCGCGAGTTCGCGCAGCAGGTCCACGGCCGCCTCGCCCGCGCCCAGAACCAGCACCGGCTCACTCGCCGCCGCCTTCAGGGTCAGCAGATGCCCGTCCTTCCAGGAGCGGTAGAGGAAGCGGCTGCCGCCCATGAACAGCATCAGCAGCAGCGGATAGAGCACCAGCACCGAGCGCGGCACTTCGGACAGGCGCTGCAGCATGAAGATCGCCACCGGTGCGGTGACCGCGCCCGCGCCCACGGCGACGATGATGCGCTTGAGATCGGGCAGGCTGGCGAAGCGCCAGATGCCCCGGTACAGGCCCAGGCTCCAGTCGATCGCGCCTTGCAGCGGCAAGACCACGGCCAGACTGGAGAGCAAGCCGTGCCAGTAGGCGGGCGGGATGTCGAAGTTGAAGCGCAGCCAGTAGGCCAGCGCCCAGGCCAGCGCCGCGGCGGCCAGATCGTGGAGAACCGCGAGCAGCGTCTGCATCTTCAGCCCACCTCTCCAGCGGCCCGCACGAAGCGCCGCCAGCGCCGATCGACGGCCGTCATCAGGCCGAGATAGATCCCGCACCAGAGAGCCAGGATCAGCCCCTGCCGCGCCGGGTTCGTGCCCAGGCCGGCCAGGGCGCTGCCCGCCGCCGCCGCCATCAGCGCGTATTCCGCCAGGGCGGTGCGCCGGTGGCCCCAGCCCATCCGGATCAGCCGCTGATAGTAGTGCTCGCGGTGTGCCTGCCAGACGCGCTCGCCCCCGACCAGCCGGCGCAGCAGCGTGATGCTGGCATCGGCCACGAAGGGGGAGAAGACCAGCAGCGGAAACCACAGCGGCCACAGTCCCTGCCGCCAGCCCAGGAGGCCCAGGCTCGCCGCCAGAAAGCCCAGCGGGATGGAACCGACGTCGCCCATGAACACCTTAGCCGGAGGAAAATTGAAAACCAGGAAGCCGGCCGCTGCCGCCGCCGTCGCGAGGCTCATCGCACCGAGAGGGGCGGCGTGGGCTGCTGCCGCGTAGGCGCTGAAGCCGAACAGCGCCATGCCGCCGGCGAGACCGTCGGAGCCATCCATGAAGTTGTACAGATTGGTCATCCAGAGCAGGCCGGCAACCAGGCCGGTGGCCAGCCAGGGGTCGCCGACGCCGGCGCCCGATACCAGCGCCAGCGCGGCCAGACCATGGACCGGCAGGCGCAGCGCAACCGGCAGCCCGAGTCGGTCATCGACGGCAGAAACGAGGGCGAGGGCGGCGGTGGGCAAAGCGAGCAGCAGCCTCGATCCCGGCAGCAAGCTCCAGGCGACGAGCACGGCCAATACGATCGCGATGCCGCCGACGCGGGGAACCGGAAGCGCGTGCAGCGAACGCTGATTCGGCTGATCCAGCGCCAGGCGCCTGGCCACCCCGGACTTCAGCAGGGCGAACAGGATCAGCAACGACAGGGCGAAGGCGATCGAGGGCAGCAGGAACATCGGCGCGGGCATCGTCATTCGACTATGCCGGATCCTGGTCCGAGCGGCAAAAGGGGTTTCCGCGGGAAGGTGCTATCAAGGCGTGAATTTCTTCGGCCGGAAGCCGAAGTCCCGTGTCGCTTCGTGGTGCTCATAGACCAGATCCTCGTTCATGCGTTGCGCCATGGCGACATTGAAATCCCGATATCTCGGAATCAGGGAAAGCACCCTCAGGGCGCCGGTAAACAGCGCCTGGGGGATGCTCAGGAATCTCGGCTTGTGGCTCAGGCTGTCGAAGATCCGTCCGACCATCGCCCGGTAACTCAGGGTCTCGCCGCCGCTCAGGTCGTAGGCCTTGTCGAAGGCCAGCGGATTGTCCAGGGCGGCGACGCAGGCCGCCGCCAGATCGTCGGCGTGCACCGGCTGGCGCAGCCCGGAACCATCGCCGAGCAATGGGAAGAACCCCGTTATCCGGACCAGACGTCGGATCAGGGTGATGTTCCGGTCCATGCCGCGGCCGTAGACCAGCGTCGGACGAAACACGGTCCAGCGCATGCCGCAATGCCCGCAACGCTCTGCCAGCGCCTGCTCGGCATCGACCAGACGCCGTGCGTAAGCGCGCTCAGCATCGACCGGAGACTCCGCCTTGCTGTGCCTGCTCGACGAGCCGAAGGCGATCACGCGCCGGACGCCGAGGGCCGAGAACGCCTCGATCTGCTGCGGCAGGATCACCAGGGGAGCGAGATGGATCAGGGTGCGCGCCGAGGGCATGGGCACCAGGGAGGCGCCATCCCGGATGTCCGCCCTGAGCCAGAAGGTCTCCCCCGCGTACTCATCCTTCCAGTCCGGCGCCCCAGTGCGGCTCAGGGCGATGACCCGGTAGCCGGCAGCGGCCAGGCGCGGCAGCAGGAAGCGTCCTATCTGGCTGGTCGCGCCGCTGACAATTACGGTCCGCGACGCGTGCGTGGAGCCGGCCGTGCGCCACAATTTCGCGTCGCATTCGTAGGCCGCGCGCACCCCCGGGTGCCCGCCCTGTCCCCGCCTGAACAGCAGATAAGGCAGCATCATGGCAAAGCGCGCCCATACCGCCGATATCACCAGGAGCATCAGCACCAGCGGATACTGGTCCCGAAAAAAACGCCGGTAGAAGCGCGCCATGCCCTTGTGTTTGTGCCATTCGACGAAGGCCGCGGACGCCTGGCTGCCACCCTTCAGGTGGGTGATGGCCACCCCAGGCTCGAACAGAATGGCGTAGCCCGCCAGGCGGAAGCGCATACACCAGTCGAGATCCTCGCAATGCAGGAAGTAGTATTCGTCCAGCGGGCCGACCAGCTCCAGGGCGCTCAGCCTCACGAACATGAACGCCCCGGAGATCGCCTCGACCGGCACAGCCTCATCGGGCAGCGGCGTGCCCGCCATGTTGAAGGTCTGAAAGCGCGGATCGCGGGGAAACAGCCGATCCAGGCGCAGCACCCGGACCAGCGAGCGCCAGGGCGTCGGCACATAGCGGCGGCAGCCGACCTGCTCCGAACCATCGAGATTGCGGATCAGGCAGCCGGCCATGCCGGCTTCCGGATGGGCCGCCATCAGCGCGCGCATGCGCTCGATCGCGTCGGGCGGAATCACGCAGTCGGGATTGATGAACAGCACATAGTCGCCGGCGGCGCGGTCCAGTCCCAGGTTGCAGCCGCCGGAAAAACCGAGATTCTCGGGGTTCCTGACGATCTCGATCCGGGGATCGTCGCCGAAGAAGGCCTGCAGGCGATCGAGGCTGTCGTCATTCGAAGCGTTGTCGGAGACGACCACCCTAACCGGGCAGGAAGAGGCGAACAGCGAGGCCACGCAGGCGGTGAGCAAAGCGCCGCTGTTGTAGTTGACGATGACGGCGGTGATCATCGCGGCCTGGACACGGAAGTCATCTTGAGCGGACGCCAAGTTGGCGGAGGCCGAATCATATGTCATGAACATGGCCCACAGTATACCGCCTGACCGCTGTCATTGCCCCGCCAGCTCCCGATACAAGGCCAGCGTCTGCGCCACGACGCGCTCCTCTGAAAACTCCGTCTCGACCAGTTCGCGCCCGCGCCGTCCCATGGCGGCGCGCAAGCCCGGGTCGGCGAGCAGGCGTCCGATCGCCTCCGCCAGCGCCGGCGCATCGCGCGGCGGCACCAGCAGGCCGTTGCCGCCGTCGATCACGATCTCGCGGCAACCGGGCACGTCGGTCGCCACCAGCGGACGGCCGCAGGCGGCAGCCTCGAGCAGCACCTTGGGCAAGCCCTCGCCGCGGTACGAAGGCAGGCAGACGACATGGGACGATGCCAGCACCGCGGGCATATCCTCGCGCCTGCCCCACCACTCGACGGCGCCACCGCTCTGCCATGCCTGCAGTTGCCCGACCGGAATGGCGGCGGCAGTCTCCGGATCGCTGTCGCCGACCAGCGCGAAGCGCGCCGCGACGCCCCTCTCCCGCAGCAGTTTCGCCGCAGCGACGAACTCGCCCACGCCCTTGTCCCAGAGCAGGCGCGAGGGCAGCATGACCAGCGGCGTGCCTGCAGGTTCCGGGCTGAGCGCGAAGCGCCGGATATCGACGCCCGAGCCGCGGATCAGCCGCACCCGCGCGGCCCTCACGACGCCAGCCTCGACCAGCATCTTGCGGTCGTCGGGATTCTGCACGATCAGCGCGCTGCCCTTGGCGTCGATCGACAGGCGCAGCGCGCCGACCACCCAGGGGCGCAACAGCCTGGCCTTCCGGCTCGCCGAGGCGAAGACGAAACCCAGGCCGGCGAGCGCATTGACCACCGCCGGCACGCGCGCCAGGCGGGCGGCGATGGCGCCGTAGAGCGCCGGCTTCAAGGCCACGTGGTGCACCAGGTCCGGACGTTCGCGCCGGTAGATGCCGGCGATCTCAAGAATCGCCCCGAGCTCGCGCCAGGGATTGCGGCTGCTGCGGCGCAGGCCGATGGCAATGAGCTTGAAGCCTTCGGCGGTGATGGCGTCGGCGTGCGCGCTCACCCGCGTCGCCACCACCACCTCGTAGCCCGCCGCCTTGGCGGCGCGCGCCACGGGTAGGCGGTGCGAGCAGAAGTACCAGTCCTCGGTGACCAGGAACAGCAGCTTAGGCATCTTGCCGCTCCAGCCACGCCTGGAACATCAGCACGTCCCACAACTGATACTGCCAGTTGCGCCTGCCCGAGAGGTGCTCAAGCCACCTGGCGCGGATAGTCCCGGGATCGAAATAGCCTTCGCGCGCCAAGCGCGCTTCGTCCAGCAGCGCCTCGGCCCAGTCGCGCAAGGGCCCGCGCAGCCAGGCGTCGATCGGCACGCCGAAGCCCATCTTGGGCCGCTCTATCAGTTCGCGCGGCACGTGCTTGTGGAGCACCTGGCGCAGCAGCCACTTGCCCTGGCCGCCGCGGATCTTCATCGACAGCGGCACCCGCCAGGCGAACTCGACCAGTTCGTGATCGAGCATCGGCACCCGCGTTTCCAGACTCACGCCCATGGCGGCACGGTCCACCTTGACCAGGATGTCGTCGGGCAGATAGCTCACCAGGTCGAGGTACATCATGCGCTGCGTGAAGTCGGGCAGCTCAGGCCAAGCGCCGCTGTCGGTGAGCGCCGTGACCGGCTCGGCGCCGCCGATGACCACCGCAGCCGGATGCTGCCAGTGCGAGACCAGGCCGCGGTAGATTTCGTCGGCGTCTCTCGCGCCGAGGATTCCGGCCAGCTTGTGCAGCTTGTCGCCGGGACGGGCATGGCGCAGACGGGGCGGCAGTATCCCTTCGATCCCGGAGAACAGCGCATCCCAGCCGGCCGGGGGCAGCGCGGCGATGGCCGAGGCTGCGGCCCGGCGCACGCCGCGCGGCAGCCAGCCTATCCTGCGCCACAGGCTGCGGCCGAGGAAATAGCGGTTGTAGCCGCCGAACAGCTCGTCGCCGCCGTCGCCCGACAGGCTCACCGCGACCTGCCCGCGCGCCAGCTGCGCCACCAGGAAGGTCGGGATCTGCGACGCGTCGGAGAAGGGTTCGTCGTAGAGTTCTGGCAGCCGCGGAATCACATCCAGCGCCTGCGGCGCCGTGACGGTGAGTTCGGTGTGCTCGGTGCCGAGATGATCCGCCACGGCACGGGCATGCCCGGCCTCGTCGTAGCCGGGCTCGTCGAAGCCGATGGTGAAGGACTTCACCGGTCTGGCGCTCTGGGCCTGCATCAGCGCCACAACGGTGGACGAATCGACGCCGCCGGACAAGAAGGCGCCGAGCGGCACGTCGGCGACCATCTGCCGGCCGACCGAGCGCGACAGCAGACGCTCGAGCTCCGCGGCGGCCTCGTCCTCCGTGCCCGCGAAAGGTTCATTGACGCCGCGCTCGGCGACCTCGCGCGCCGACCAGTAGCGCACCTCATCGGAGGAACCGTCGGCGCGCAGCGTCAGAATAGTAGCCGGCATCAGCTTGCGGATGCCGCGATAGATCGAATGGGGCGCCGGGATGCAGTTGTGCCGCAGCAGCAGCGCCAGGGCGCCGCGGTCGATCTCGCCGCGCCAGTCCGGATGCGCGCGCAGCGCCTTGAGTTCCGAGGCGAAGACCAGCGTCCGGCCGAGCCGGCCGTAATACAGCGGCTTCTCGCCCAGCCGGTCGCGCGCCAGGTGCAGTTCCCGCCGCTCACGATCCCACAGCGCCAGCGCGAACATGCCGGTGCAGCGCTTCAGGGCGGCGACGATGCCCCAGCGCGCGACCGCTTCCAGCAGCGTCTCGGTGTCCGAATGGCCGCGCCAGAAGGCGTCGCCCAGGGCTGCGCGCAGTTCGGCGTGGTTGTAGATCTCGCCGTTGAAGACGGTGACGTAGCGGCCGCAGCGGGAGAGCATCGGCTGATGGCCGGCGGGCGACAGATCGAGGATGGACAGGCGGCGGTGGCCCAGCGCCACGCCCGCCGCCGGGTCCTGCCAGCAGCCGCCGTCGTCGGGCCCGCGATGCACCAGCGTCGCGGTCATGGCGTCCACGGCGGCGCGCGCATCCGGGCTCGGCTCTCCCCACAGGCCTGCGATGCCGCACATGGCTAGCGGCCGTCGCTGGTCTGCGTCGCCAGCCCGTCGTAGATTTGTTCGTAACGCCTGACGACAGCGGCCAGCGAGTAGTGTGCCTCGATCCGGGCGCGCGCCGCCTCGCCCAGACGGCGGCGCTCGGCGGCGGGCAGGTCGAGCAGCTTGAGCCAGGCGGTGGCCAGGGCCGCGGCGTCCGACGGCGGCACCACCAGGCCGGCATCCCCGAGCACGACGCGCGCGTCGCCGACGTCGGTCACCACGCAAGGCAGGGCGCAGGCCATCGCTTCGCCGACGACGTTGGGAAAGCCCTCGCCCATCACCGAGCAGAGGGTGAACACATCCAGGCCGTTCATCACCGCCGCCACGTCGGCGCGCTCGCCGAGCAGATGGACGTTCGCGCGCAAGCCCAGGCTCGTGACCAGCGCCCGCAACGGCGCGTTGGCGTCATCGACCTCGCGGCCGGCGAGGACGAAATGCGCCTGCGGCCTGGCATCGAGCAGTTTGCGTGCGGCGTGGAGGAAGCCGGCGTGATCCTTCATCGGATGGTAGCGGCCGGCCATGCCGATCACCGGGGCGTCCGCGGGGATCGCCAACGACTGGCGCAAGGCCAGTCGCAGCGCCGCATCGGGCCGGAAAATCCGCGTGTCGAAGCCGTTGGCCACCAGCTCCCATCGCCGCGGACGGTAACCGACGGCGACGTGGGCGGCCCGGCCCGCCGCCGAATTGGCCATGACCAGATCCGGCAGGGGCGAGAGCCAGCCGAGCGTCCGGACCAGGGCCCGCGTCGTCCATGGATATTCCGCCGGGCCGAGCACCGAGCAGCGCAGGTTCCAGCACAGGCGCGCGTCGCCAAGCCAGGGGCGGACCAGAAGGCCGGCCAGGTCGGCGTGGTAGAGCCAGGTCTGCACCACGTCCGGAGCGAAGGCGCGCAGCGCCCCGGCCAGGCGCGGCAGCGCCGCCAGGAAGGAGAGCCCGCCGCGCGCGCCGAGCGCCACGACCGGCACGCCGAGCGCCTCGATGCGCTCAGCCATCGGCCCGCCTTCGGTGAGGCAATACACGCGCGCCTCGAAGCGGGAGCGATCGCCGGCCGAGAGCAGCTTGTAGAGCATCATCTCGGCGCCGCCGACATCGAGGCCGGTGATGACATGGGCGATCCGGATCACGCCGCCGGCTCCCGGATGGCGGGCGCGATGCGAAGCGCGAGCTCGATGTCGTCGCCGCAGCGCCCCAGCCTGTCGGCGACCAGATCCACTGCGCCCAGCAGCCGGCGCACCGGGCTGCTGCGCCAACGCTCGGGGAAATGGCTGCGCCGCCATTCGAGCTCGAAGCCTTCGTCCAGGACCAGCCGGACCAGGGTCTGCTGGCTGTAAAAGTAGGGGTGATGAATCGACCAGACGCTGCGCGCTATCGGCGCCAGCAAGCCCACGCGCCGGGCGCCGCGGGCGAGCCGCCTGACCCAGCTGTCGAACTGGTTCGGCACCTCGATCAGCAGCAGCGAAGCCGGAGCCATCAGTCCGCGCATCAGGCGCAACGCCGCCCGCGGGTCGACGAAGTGCTCGAAGACATGGCTCAAGTGGATGACGTCGAAGCGCTCGCCGGAAAAATCGATCTCCTCCAGGGCGCCCCGCCAGGCTCTGATGCCTTGGGCGCGCGCCAGCTCGCAAGCCCTGTCGCTGACGTCGAGGCCGGCCACCTGCCAGCCGTCCTGCTGCGCCATCAGCGCGAACTCGCCGCTGGCGAGGCCGACATCGAGCAGCGTCCCCCTGGCCGGAAACGACCGAGCCAGGCGCGCCAGGCGCCTCTGGTAGGCGTCGCGGCGCTGCCCGAGGACGTTGTCCTGGTAAGGCTGGGCGGCGAACTGGCGCATCCAGTCGGGAACCGCGGCAGCTTCGCCGTCGAAATACAGCGCCTCGTACATCAGCCGGTACTCTGCTGCGGTCGGCATCGGATCGAGCCAGCGCAGCCCGCAGACAGGGCAGTGCTTCACCCGAAATTCGGATGGCAGATCGAGGTCGCGGGCGGCCCAGAGATCGCTGCGGCTCACCGCGGCAGCGCAGACGACGCAGAGGTTACGTTCTACCGGCATACGGCCCTCAGGTTCCGCAAAGTTGCGTCAGGCGCCGGCTCGCCAGGCGCCAGCAGGCGGCGCAGGAAAAGGCGTACACCAGCGCGGTGGCCAGGGCGATGCCGGCCACGCCCAGCCAGTGCATCAACAGGAAATTCAGCAGCGCGTTGAGCAGCACGTTCGCCGCGGCGACGGCAAATACCTGGCGGTTCATGCCCAGCGCCGAGAGCAGTCTCACCGCCAGGATCGAAGCCACGTACCAGGGTATCTGCAGGCAGAGCATCTGCTGGACCCTCGCGACTTCCAGGGCGGTAGCAAGGGTGAACGCGCCGCCGCCGAACACCAGCGCGACGATCGGCCCGGAAAACAGCGCCAACGCGGCAGAAATCGGCAGGGAGACGAGGATAGCAAGCTTCATCGAGCGAGCGAACTCCGCGCCCAGCCGCGCCCAGTCCGCCCGCGCCACCAGCGCCGAAAAAACGCTGAGCGCCGGCCCGCCGAGAACCCGCGCGCCGAAACCGGAAGCGAACATCGTCAGGACGCTGCCGAAGCTCAAGAGCGCCACGCTGCCCGGCGCCAGCCAGGACGCCATGGCCTGGTCGAGCAGCGGCGTGGTGGCCATCAGGGCGGCGCCGCCGACCAGCGGCAGGTAATTTCTGGCGACCTGTCCGAGCTCGCTGCGCCATCGCCCGAGGCTGGGCCTCACCATCCCCTGCGCGCGCAGCAGCAGTCCGGCCAGCACCAGGAACTGGAGCGCGTAGCCGGCGTCGGTGGCGTAGGCCAGCGCGACGATGCCCACACCGGAATGCAGGCCGTAGACGCCTGCCCCGGCCGTCACTGGCACCAGCGCCGGGGCCAGCGCCGGGATGGCGAAGCGTCCGGCGGCATTCAGCTCAGCGGTCAGAAAAGCCGAAGCTCCGCCCAGCACCAGCATCGGCAGCAGCAGGAACAGCAGCTGTTCGGCCAGCCGGCGCTTGTCCGCATCGAAGCCCGTCGCCACCCAGCCGATGTAGACGGGCGCGGCCAGCCACAAGAGTACGGCGCAGGCGGCCAGGACGGCGGTCAGCAGCATCAATACCGCGGCGGAGAGTTCTGCGCCGGCTGCCGCACCCTCGCGCGCCCTCAGGGCCATCGCCACCGGCACGTGGGCCGAGGCCAGGGAGGCGGCGACGACGGTGATCAGGAAGAGCGGCAGCGTCGAGGCCATGACGAAGGCATCGACGGCATCGCCGGCGCCGAAATAGTGGGCGACCAGCTGCTCGCGGAGCAGCGTCGCCAGCCCGACCAGCACGGTCATCGCGCCCACCGCCAAGGCTGCCGAGGACAGGCTGTGCCGACCTCCCGGCAGCGGCGAGCCGGTGCGGCGTGCGATCACGGCCGCCACGTTGGGTGGCCGGCCGACCTCCCGCCCGGAGCCGCCAGATAGTCGGCGTAGGCGCGCGCGATGCCGTCTTCGAGGCCGATCGTCGCGCGCCAGCCCAGTCTGCTCAGGCGCTCCACGGCGAGCAGCTTGCGCGGCGTGCCGTCGGGTTTGCTGCGATCGAACACCAGCCCGCCCGGGAAGCCGACGATGCTTTTGACCAGTTCGGCCAGCTCGCGGATGCTGAGGTCTTCGCCGCAGCCGATGTTCACCAGCGGCGGCGAGTCGGCATCCAGCAGCCGGCCGAACTGTGCTTCGGGCAGATTCAAGAGGTGCAGGCAGGCATCGGCCATGTCGTCGCTGTGGAGGAATTCGCGGCGGGGAGCACCCGTGCCCCACACCACGACCTCCTTGTCGCCGCGCAGCTTCGCCTCGTGCATCTTGCGGATCAGCGCCGGCAGGACGTGGGAATCGTTCAAATCGTAGTTGTCGCCCGGGCCGTAGAGATTGGTCGGCATCGCCGCCAGGTAGCCGGTGCCGTATTGCCGGTTGTAGCTCCAGCACATTTCGATGCCGGCGATCTTGGCCACCGCGTAGGGCCGGTTGCTCGGCTCGAGCGGGCCGGTGAGCAGGTATTCCTCCCGGATCGGCTGGGGGCAATCGCGCGGGTAGATGCACGAAGAGCCGAGAAACAGCAGGCGTTTGACGCCGCTGCGCCAGGCCTCGTGGATCACGTTGGTCTGGATCGCCAGGTTCTGCCCGATGAACTCGGCCGGGTGGGTGGAATTGGCGAGTATCCCGCCCACCCTGGCGGCGGCGAGGAGGACGAGCTCGGGCCGCTCCTCGGCGAAGAAGCGGCGCACCGCCGCCTGGTCGGCCAGATCGAGCTCGGCATGGCTGCGCACGATGGGCGCGGCGTGGCCCCGCGCCGCGAGCCGCCGCAGCAGCGCCGAGCCGGCCAGGCCCCGATGGCCGGCGACGTAGATCCGGCTGTCCGTCCGCAGCGCCTCACTCACGTCGTTCGTAGGCGAGATAGCCGTGGCGCTTGATCAGTTCGTCGCGCTCCGCCGATTTGAGGTCCTCGCGCACCATCTCGGCGACCAGTTCCTCGAAGCTGGTTTTCGGCGTCCAGCCGAGCTTCGATCTGGCCTTGGCCGCGTCGCCCAGCAGCGTCTCCACCTCGGTCGGCCGGAAGTAGCGCGGATCGACTGCGACGATCGGATAGGTACCGTCATTGCGAGGCCCTTCGGGCCGCGGCAATCCGGTTTCGCCTCCTCGCGATGGTGAGTTGACCCAATAAGCTTTTTCCTCGACGCCTTCGCCTTCCCAGCGGATTTGCATGCCGAGTTCGCCGGCGGCGGCATCGACGAAGTCGCGCACGCTGTGCTGCACGCCGGTCGCGATGACGAAATCCTCCGGCTGTTCCTGCTGCAGCATCAGCCACTGCACCTCGATGTAATCCCGGGCGTGGCCCCAGTCGCGGCGTGCCGAGAGGTTGCCGAGATAGACGCAGTCCTGCAGGCCGAGCTTGATGCGCGCCAGGGCGCGGGTGATCTTGCGCGTGACGAAGGTCTCGCCGCGCACCGGCGACTCGTGGTTGAACAGGATGCCGTTGCAGGCATAGATGCCGTAGGCTTCGCGGTAATTGACGGTGATCCAGTACGCATAGAGCTTGGCCACCGCGTAGGGGCTGCGCGGATAGAAGGGGGTCGTCTCCTTCTGCGGCGTCTCCTGCACCAGGCCGTAGAGTTCCGAAGTGGATGCCTGGTAGAAGCGCGTCTTCTTCTCCAGCCCCAGGATGCGGATGGCTTCGAGCAGGCGCAGCGCACCCAGCGCATCGGAGTCCGCGGTGTATTCGGGCTCCTCGAAGGACACCGCGACGTGGCTCTGCGCCGCGAGGTTGTAGATCTCGTCCGGCCGCACCTGCCCGATGATGCGGATCAGGCTGGAAGAATCGGTCATGTCGCCGTGGTGCAGAAAGAAGCGGCGGTCGGGGACGTGCGGATCCTCGTACAGATGGTCGATGCGATCGGTGTTGAACAGCGAGCTGCGCCGCTTGATGCCGTGCACCTCGTAGCCCTTGTCGAGCAGAAACTCGGCCAGGTAGGCGCCGTCCTGGCCGGTGATGCCGGTGATGAGGGCGATTTTCTTCATGGCTTCGCTCCGCTTGCTATCGTGGCAGCGTCCTGCCATAGACGTCGTCGAAGCGCACGATGTCGTCCTCGCCCAGATATTCGCCGCTCTGCACCTCGATGATGACCAGCTCGGTGATACCGGGATTCTCCAGCCGATGCTTGTGGCCGGCGGGGATGTAGGTCGATTCGTTGGTGCGGATCAACAGATCGGCCTCGCCGTTCCTGACCCGCGCGGTGCCGCCGACGACCACCCAGTGCTCGCTGCGGTGGTAATGCATCTGCAGCGACAGCGCTGCGCCGGGCTTGACCGAGAGCCGCTTGATCTTGAAGTTCCTGCCCTCTTCCAGCACCGTGTAGGTGCCCCAGGGGCGGTGCACCGTGCGGTGCAGGCGGACGCTGGCGTGGGCATCGCGCTTCAGGCGCTCGACGATGCCCTTCACCTCCTGCGACCGGTCGCGGTCGGCGATCAGGAGCGCGTCGGGGGTGTCGATCACCACCAGCCGGGACAGGCCGACGCCGGCCACCAGCCGCCCCTCGCTGCGCACGTAGAGCTCGGTCGAGTCGATCAGCAGCGCCTCGCCCTCGACGCGGTTGCCGTCGGCGTCGGCCGGAGTCAGCGCCGCCAGGGCGCTCCAGGAGCCGATGTCGCTCCAGTCGAAGGCGGCGCGAACGACGGCGGCATTGTCCGCCCGCTCCATCACCGCGTAGTCGATGGAGATGTCGGGCAAGGCCGCGAAGGACGCCGGATCGAGTTCGAACGTCCCGCCGGCCGCGTTCTCCCGCCGCGCCACCGAGGCCTCGAAACAGGCCAGCGCGGCGGCGTGGAGATCCGGCGCGTGTGCTGCCAGCGCCCGGAGCATGGTGTCGGCGCGGACGCAGAACATGCCAGCGTTCCACAGATGGCGGCCCTCGGCCAGATAGCGCTCGGCGGCAGCGCGCGCCGGCTTCTCGACGAAACGGGCGATCCTGAAAACCTGCGGCGTGCCCGGCGCTCCCGGCAGCGGCGGCTCCGCGGCGATTTCGATGTAGCCGAAACCGGTCTCAGGCGCGGAAGGCGCGATGCCGAAGGTCACGATCATGCCCTCGGCGGCGGCCGCCGTCGCGGCCGCGACGGCGGCGGCGAAGGCCGCGCTGTCCCCGATCAGGTGGTCGGCGGGCAGCACCAGCATGATCGCCTCCGGACCGTATTGATCGGCGATCTTCAGCGCGGCGAGCGCGATGGCCGGGGCGGTGTTGCGGCCGCAGGGTTCAAGCAGGTAGCTGAGTTCCGGCGGCCTGCCGCTGCGGGCGCAGCCGTCGATTTCGTCGCGGCTCTGGAAGTAGTAGTCGCGGTTGGTGACCAGGGAGACATGCTCGACGCCGGGCAGCCCCGCCGCCCCGAGATAGGCACGCTGCAGCAGGCTGCGGCCGTCGGGCATGCGGATGAAGGGCTTGGGATAGCTCTCCCGCGAAACCGGCCAGAGACGCGTGCCGGCGCCGCCGGAGAGGATGACGGGGATGACCATGGAGGGCGATTATACGTTGAATGAGCGCCCGCCAAGAGGGTCGCCACAAAGCAGCAATGGGCAACACCCCCGCATGCAAGGCCCTTCGGATCGCATCTTTACTCGGTCTGGGCTTGAGCCAGGACGGGAATTCCGGTCAGAATGTCTTGCGCGTAATTGATCAGCTCGAAATTGCCCAGCTTGGCACTGATCGCTATCCGCCATTTCGAGCCTGGGGCAGGCGTATAGCCCATCAGGCTTTCAAGTTGAGCCGAAGTGAAGGACAGCGTTTGATTGGCCCCCAGCGTTCCCATGGCCTTGTTCGATGCCACCAGGTTGCCGTTGTCGTCGTAGGCGGCGGCCACCAGTTGAGCGCTTTGCGCGGTGGTATTCACCAGATATAGTTGGGTGGTATAGATCTGCGTGGCGTTCCCATTGCCTGACGGGTAGACGATGTAAGCATTGCGGGTGGTCGAGGTGGCGGAACCCGCGGCCCGGTTGTCGGTCTGGGCTTGCGCCAGGTAGATGTTGCCGGTCGAGATCCCTTTGGCATTTTGCAGCACCTCGAAGCTCGGCACGTCGGCGCTGACGACCATGCGGTACCTGGCCTGCGGAGAGGTGGGATTAAAGCCGAGGGTCGTCTCGACATCCTTCGAGGTCAGAGTCAGGATCCCGTTGGGCGCGACCGTTCCCAGGGCACCGCCGCCGACCACGGTGTTTCCGGCGTCGTCATAGACGGTTGCGGTGACCTTCGCCTTGGTGGCATCGGGATTGATGATGCGGATCACGGTATAGAGGGAGGGATTGGTCGATGGATAGAACATTAATACGTTGCGCGAGGAGGAGGTCGCCGTCGCGGCTGGACGATCGTCCAGTTGGGCCTGCGCCAAGGCCAGATTGCCGGTGGCGATATCCCTGGTGAAATTGACCAGCTCCATGCTCGGCAAGTCTGCGCTGAACACGACGCGATACTTGGACGTGGAAGAGACGGGAACGAAGCCCACAGCGCCCTCCAGCGCGGCCGAGGTGTACGTCACCATCTGGTTGGGCTTAATCGTCCCCAAAAAGATATTGGTGCGCCCGTACAGGTTCCCGTTTTCGTCATAGACGGTGGCCGACAGGGAACCGGCCTGGCTGCTGGTATTGACGATGCGCAGGACGCTGTTTTTGTTGCTGCTGGTGGAGGCGCTCATGAACCAGGCGCTGCGCGTCACGCTGGCAGCCGCCGCGCCCGAGCTCCGGTCGCCGGTCAGCGACTGTGCCAGCGTGAGCTCTCCGGTCGCGTTGTCGTGGGTGTAGTTAATGAGCTCGAAGCCGGACAGGTCGGCGGATAAATTGACCGAGTATTTGGCCGTGCCGGTGCTGGGTGTGAAACCGATCAAGCTTTCGAGGTCGGCCGACGTGAATGTCCTCGCCCCGTTGGCCGCGATCGTCCCCAGACTGGCGTTCGCGGTACCCAGCAATTGCCCTGATTCGTCATGGGCACTGGCCGTGATTGTCCCTGCGCTATTCGTGGTGTTGATGACCCGCAGCACCGAGGTCTTGTTCGGGCTGTTCGAGGCATTGACGAACAGGGCCTGGCGGGCGCTGGCGATGGGCAGGGAGACGGCGGTGAGGCCGAGCGCCAGCGGCAGGCTAAGCCGCGGCTTGACGATGCCGTTGCGGCTATCGGTCACCGCCACGCCTCTGGTCAGGCGCGCGACGGTCTGGTCCAGGGTCTCCGTCGGGAAGGCTGCGCGCAGCACCGCCACCGCCCCGGCAACGTGGGGCGCGGCCTGCGAGGTGCCGCTCATGGTGGAACCCGCCGCAGTGATCTGGGAGCCCGGAGCGAGCAGCGTCAGGAAGGAGGCGCTGTTGGAAAAGCAGGTGACCTTGTCGGCGGCCGAGATGTCGGTGCAGGGGACCGACGGAAAGGATATCGCCCCGAACGCAGAATCATAGACCGCGCCGACCGACACCACCCCGCTCGCTGCGGCGGGGGATGCCAGAGCATTGGTGTAGCCGTCGTTGCCGGCCGAGGCGATCGTCAGGATGCCCGCGGCGCGGGCGGCATCGACCAGGCTGTTGTATGGGCCATTGGTCTCCGGCGAGGTGTACTGGCCGCTGCCCAGGCTCAGGTTCATCGCGACGATGTTGTAGGCGGACTTGTTGGCGATCGCCCAGTTGCCGGCGTCGATGATGTCGCTGCTCATCGCCGTGTGTGTGGAGTTGTCGAAGACATCCAGCGCCGCGATCTTGGCGCCTGGCGCGACGGCCGCCACGATGGCGGCGACGTTGGTGCCGTGGCCGTCGGGATCCAGGGATACGGGATTGGGCTCGAAGTGCTGGAAGGCCACCACCCGGCAGCCGGCCGGCATCCCGGGCGAAGTGCAGGAACCGAACGCCGGGAGCGTGTAGTCCACGCCGGTGTCGAGTACCGCCACGGTCGTACCCGTCCCGAGATCGCCGTTGGCGGCGGCCTGGGGCTGGCCGATCAGCGGCAGGCTTTGGGCGAGCGCCATATGCTCGACCCGGTCCCGATAGACCCTCGCGACCCCGGGATCGGCGAGCAAGCGGTCGAGCGCTTGCCGGCTGCTGACGCGGACGAAGGACATCGGCAGGTGGCTGTAATGCTTGAGCACCTCGGCTTCCTGCGGGGCAAAGGCGGAGAGGATCCGCCGCTTCGTCTCGGCGTAGCGGGTGGCCCTTTGCTCGATGCCCTGCCGGGTGGCGGAACGCAGGATCCTCGATCGCCCCGAGCTTTCCACCTGAGTCGCCTGGTCGCCGAAAACCACGATCAGGTTCTGAGGCTGGCCGGCGGCCAGCCGCTGCAACACCCGCGGGGATGCCTTCCCGGAAGCGGCGGGAAAGGCTTGCGCAGAGACGGCCTGGATGGAGCAGGCCAGCGCCAGCGCGAACGTCCAGCGCAGAACCCTCATTGCGCCGGTTTCCCGGGCATCGGCACTTCTCTCCGGTTCACAAACGCGCGCACCACCGACGGCTGCGCCAGCAGGTTCTGCAAGGCATGGGTGCTGCGAAACCGGAGATACATCATGGGCAGCGCGTCGTAGTCCTTCAGGACTTCAATCTCTCCTGCGGGCAGCGCGGACAGCGCTGCGCTTTTCGAGGCTGCGGCATCGAACTGGACCAGCAGAGACTGCGCCTCGCCCCTCGCCAGCTTCTCCCAGGCCTCCTGGGGCGCCTTGTCCCGGACGGCCAAACCGGCGCACGCCGCCACGCTCACGCAAGCCAGGCACAGGATCAGATTCCGCAACAGTTCCATTGACGTTCCTGCCCCCAGCGTGTGTGTTCCAAGCTACACCGAAAGTTAAACCCGCGGACTCATATTATAGGAAGACCGCGCCGGTCTGAAGCCGCAGCCAGGGAAGGGCAGAAAAAACGTTACAATTGCCGGGTAGCTTAGCAGTAGACCAGCTCGACCAGCCCCTTTGAACTTCGCTCCTGCGCTTGACACCCACCCATGACGGCACCCGGCGAGCAGATATTGACTGAAACCGCGACGGTTATCGGCGCGCTGCTGCTTCAGCGTGGCCTGATCAGCCAGCAGGACCTGGACAAGGCGCTGGCCTTCCAGCGCCAGTTCAAGGGGCGCCTGGGTTCCATCCTGGTCCGCATGGGGGCCCTGTCCGAAGACGTCTTGCTGCCGGTGCTGTCTGAACAGCTCGGCCTGTCGCTCCTGGCGCCCGATCAACTTCCAACCGAAGCAGCCGAGATCGCCAATGCGATTGGCGCGAGCGGCCTGTCGCCGGAATGGTTCTCCGACCAGCAACTGGCCATCTGGGAAGGCGCGGACGGGACCATCCATTGCGCCTCGCGCAATCCGATCAACAGTTACCTGCACGAGACGCTGGCCGCCGCCCTGAAGGACCATGCGCGGGCCTGGCATTTCGTCAGGAGCCAGGACCTGGAGCGGCTGCTCAAGCTGATCGAGCTCAGGCCCCAAGGCGAATACGAGGACGAGGTCGCGCACCTGCGCGAGCTGGCGGAAGAGGCGCCGATCATCGAACTGGTCGGCAATATCCTGGCGCAGGCGATCGACGAAGAGGCATCCGACATCCACATCGAGCCCGAAGAGAGCGATTTTGCCGTGCGCTATCGGGTCGATGGCGTCCTGCATACGCGGATGAGCCAGTCGCGCAGCCGCTTCGACGCGGTGGCCTCGCGGATCAAATTGATTTCGGGTATGGACATCGCCGAGCGCCGCCTGCCGCAGGACGGCCGGATCTCCATCCGCGCCGGCGGTGCCGATATGGATGTCCGCGTCTCCGCCCTGCCCGGCGTGCACGGCGAATCGATCGTGATGCGCCTGCTGCCGAAGGAACGCTCCAACCTGAACCTGGAATGGCTGGGGATGGAGGCCGATCACCACGCGCAGTTCAGCCGCTGGGTGCAGGAGCCGCACGGCATCATCCTGGTGACCGGCCCCACCGGTTCCGGCAAAAGCACGACGCTTTATGCCGCGCTAGATGCCGCCAACGACCGCAGCAAGAAGATCATCACCGTCGAGGATCCGGTCGAGTACAAGCTCGCGGGCGTGACGCAAATCCAGACCCACAGCGAGATCGGCTACGACTTCGCGCGCGCCTTGAGGGCGATATTGCGGCAGGATCCGGACGTGATCATGATCGGCGAAATCCGCGACCTGGAGACCGCCGAGATCGCCGTCCAGTCGGCCCTGACCGGGCACCTGGTGCTGTCCACCCTGCACACCAACGATGCTCTGAGCGCCTTCACCCGCTTGCTGGACATGGGACTCGAACCCTTCCTGGTGGCCTCCTCGGTCAGGGCAGTGCAGGCGCAGCGCCTGGTGAGACGACTGTGCGAGCGCTGCTCGATCCCGGTCGAGCCGCCGCAGGCGATCGTCGAGATGGCCAGGCAATTTCAGCAGCGCTATCCCGATTTGTTGAGTACGGCAGCGCAATGGCGGATGCCCGCAGGCTGCTCCCATTGCCGCGGCAGCGGCTACCGCGGACGCATCGGCATCTATGAACTGGTCGAGGTCAGCACCGCGGTCCAGAACGCCATCATGCAGAGGGCCACGGCGGCGGACATGGTGGGCGTCGCGCGCCAGGATGGCTACCGCAGCCTGCGCGAGGACGGTCTGATCAAGGCCTGGCGCGGCATGACCAGCATCGACGAAGTGCTGCGCGTCACCGGCCTCAGCGAGGGCGAGGAATAGCGGCGTGGAATTCCGTTACCAGGCGGTGAACGCGCAGGGACAGACGGTCGCCGGGATCATTGGCGCTGGCGGTGAGCGCGAGGCGGCGCGGCTGCTGCGGCAGCAGGAGCTGACCCCGGTCGAGATCGGGCCCGCCGGCCGGCCGTCTGAAACTGCCCACGCGCGAGTACGAAAGGCCAGCCATCAGGAGAAGGCGATCGTCATCCGCGAGCTCGCCATCTTGTTGCAGGCTGGCGTGCCCCTGGCCGAAGCCGTCGAATCGATCGGCCAGACCCACACCGACAGCGCCATCGGCGAGACCTTCAGCCACGTACACGTCAAGCTGCGCGGCGGCGAAAGCTTTTCCACGGCGCTGCAATCTGCCCGACTGACCTGGCCCGACTACCTGTTCCAGTTGGTCGCCGCCGGCGAACATACCGGCAAGCTGGCCCAGGCTCTGCAAAGCGCCGCGACCCAGATGGAGTACGAGCAGCGGATCAACAGCGAGATGAGGAACGCGCTGATCTATCCGGCGATCCTGGTATTCTCCGGCATCGCCGCGACACTGCTGATCTTCATCGTCGTCGTGCCGAAATTCGCCAGCATCCTGAAGAACAGCCGCGCCCAGATACCGGAAATCTCGGTTTGGGTGCTATCCGCCGGAATGTTCGTCAAGGAGAACCTGCTCTGGGTCGGACTGGGTGCCGCCGCCGTGGTGCTGACGGTCGTCAGCCTGGTCGCCAATGCCCAGGTGCGTTCGAGGATGCTGCAGACCCTGGCGCGCGTGCCGATTCTCGGCCGCTGGCTGGTCGAGACCGAGATCGGCCGCTGGGCCGCGATGCTCAGCACCCTGCTGGAGAACCGGGTGCCGATCTTGAAAGCCATGGAGCTGACGCAAAACGGCATGCGCCTGACCGCGGTCAAGCATAAACTGCAGCAGACCTTGCGAGAGGTCAGGGGCGGCAAGAAGATGGCGCTGGCCTTAGCCGAAGTGCAGATGCTGAACGTCACCGGGCTCAACCTGATCAGGGTCGGTGAGCGCTCGGGCGAGCTGGCCAACATGTTGCGCACCCTGGCGACGCTCTACGAGACCGCCGGGCGGGAACGTTTGAAGCGTTTCCTGATCTTATTGGAGCCGGCCGCTATCCTGATCATCGGCGGCGTTATCGGTACTATCATGGCCGCCGTAATGCTGGCGATCACCAGTTTGAACAACGTAAGCTTTTAAGCCATGGCAAACAAGACGACGAACTCTGGCTTCACCCTCATCGAAATGCTGGTGGTGATGGTCATCATCGGCCTGCTCGCGGGCCTGATCGGCCCCAGGCTGTTCACCAAGGTTGATGCCGCCAAGGTCCAGACCGCCCAGACCCAGATCAAGATGCTGAAGGGAGCACTGGAGACGCTGCGTCTCGATATCGGCCGCTTCCCGACCGAAGCCGAGGGCTTGGCCCTGCTCAATACCGCACCCACCGACGAGCAGCTGAAGAGCCTGTGGCGCGGCCCTTATCTCGACGAGGAGCTGCCCAAGGATCCCTGGGGCAACCCTTACCAGTACAGCCTTCCCGGCGCCAACGGCCAGCCCTTCGCCCTGTACTCCCTGGGGGCCGACGGCAAGCGCGGCGGCGTGGGCCTGGATGCCGACCTGGGTTATCTGCCGGGCGACGCGACCAAGCAGCCGTAGTGTCCCGGGGACATTTTTCTAGGGGTTTCACCCTGCTGGAAATGCTGGTCGTCCTGACCATCATGGGATTGTTGACGGGCGTGGCCCTGCCGCAGTTGCAAAGGATGGCGACGAGCGTCGAACTGAACAGCCAGAGAAAGGAGCTCGAATCGGCGATAGAGGGGCTGGGCTATCGGGCTTACGCCACCGGCAAGGCAATTACCTTGGGCGATGCGGCCGCACCCGGAAAAACACCACCGGATCAGCCGCTGAAGATTCCGACGGGCTGGCGACTGCAAATCCCGCAGCCCATTCTCTACGCGATCAACGGCGTCTGCAGCGGCGGCAAGATCGCCATCGTCGATCCGACCGGCAGGCGACAAAGTTTCCTGCTGAAGCCACCGCAATGCCGACTTCTCGCCGCCGAGGGCACAGAGTGACGCCGCAAGGAATCTTCCGTGGGAAGGGATCGGCCCTGACCCGACAGGCGGGCTTCACCCTGCTGGAGGCGATCGTCGCCATGGTGCTGATCAGCAGCGCCGGGATGGCGCTGTTTTCCTGGATCAACGGCAACATCATGACGCTGACGCGGATCCACGACGTCAATGCGCGCTCCGAAGCGACGGCCAATATCCTGGAGTACATGGACCGGGTCAATCCGATGCTGACGCCTGAAGGCGAAGCGCCGCTGGGCGCGTACATGATCGCCTGGCGCTCGCGGCCGACCACGAACATCACCGAAGGTGTCAATTATCCTCGTGGCCAGAGCCTCTACCAACTGGCGCTGTATAGCACCGCAGTGTCGGTCAAGACGGCTGCGGGCCGCACCTGGTTCGACCTGAAGCTGCAGCAGGTGGGCTACAAGCGGGTGCGCAGCAACGGCATCGGGGGCTGAAGGCCGGGCATGGCGATTCGCGCTCATTCGATTTCGGGCCAGCGGGGATTCACCCTGATGGAGATGCTGGTCGTGATGATCCTGACCGGCATGATCACCGGCATCCTGATGCAGGGCCTGCATCAGGTGTTCCGATTGCAGACGCACTTCGGCAGAGAAATTTTCGATACCCAGCAGGGCGAAATGTACACCGACTGGTTCCGCCAAAGCGTCAATGGATTGATGCCGGACTACGCCGACGGCAAGCACCAGTTCAAGGGCTCGCAACGGGAATTCAGCGGCCTGACCCTGGCTCCCCTCGATACGGCGAACACGGCACTGCTGCCGTTTTCATGGCACCTGAAGTTCGATTCGATCACGGGGCAAACGCAATTACGCTACGGGTCGGACAACGATGCACCGACGGTATTGGCCTGGTCTGGCAACTCGGGACGCTTCGTCTATTACGACGCCAACAATGAAGCCCACGACGACTGGCCGCCCTTCCTGGGAAAGTGGCCGCAACTGCCCCAGGCGATCTATCTGGAGAATCAGAATGCCGAGGAGCCGCGCATCATCGTGGCGGTTCCCAAGGGGCTCGAAAACCCGCTGCCGCGGCAGAAAGATCTGCAGGATTGATGGCCGCCAATACCCAGCGCGGCTTCGTCCTCGTCGTCACCTTGTGGATACTGGCGGTCATCACCATCGCCGCCGCGTACTTCGCCGAGCGGGTGGGCCGCTCGATCGAGCTGGCCCGGCAAAACCAGCAAACCACCGAAGAGTTGATAGCGTTTGCCAATACTCGTGCCGATGTCCTGTTTCGTTTGGGGACCACGGGAGTCAGTCTGTATGGATGGGGGGGGCAGGATGCGATCGCCCTGGATAACCGACCTTACCGCGGTTCGGGCGACGACATCGTCCGCCTGCAGGATAACCGCGGCCTGCTCAACGTCAATTTCCCGCAACAGGATATGATCTCGCGGCTCCTGGGGCAGTTAGGGGTGCCCATCGAAAAGCGCGGTGCCATGATCGACACCCTGCTCGACTACATCGACACCGACGATTTCAAGCGCCTCAACGGTGCCGAGGCCCCGGAGTATGCGGCGCTCGGCCTGCCGCCGCCGCCCAACGACTGGCTGGCCAGCCCCTACCAACTGAACAACATCATCGGCTGGCGCGATCAACCGGAGATACTGGAAAAGCTGTTGCGCTTCGTGACAACCAGCCGGGTAACCGGCTTCAATCCCAATACCGCACCGCCGGAAGTATTGGCAAGCCTGCCCGGAGCCAGCCTGGAAACGGCTGCGGCCCTGATCAAGGCGCGCAACGAAAAACCTTTCTACACGGTCGGACAGTTGGCCAGTTTCACAACAGGGGCACTGGATTCGGATTATTTCCTGTTCTATCCCAGCAACAGTCTACGAATCACACAGCAAAGCAAGACGCTTCCCTGGGCAATTCAATACTCCGTGACGCTCACCCCCCGAAGCCAGGATGCGCCCTGGCGCGTTGACTATTACGTCAAAACCCCTGTACCATACCCGATCGAAAATGTTGATAAAATTCAAAAGCTTCCTGCAAGGATTCCGGCGCCGCCTAGCGTCGGCGAAACGCCATAAGCAATTGCAGGATAGCGTTTCCCTTGCGGGCAAAGGAGTCGGCCGCAGCGAATGGGTGCTGTCCCGCCCGCTTTACCGGTACGCCCGATTCGAGCTGAAATCGGTACCCAAACCTCAACGCGCCCAGGCACTGGCGTTGCAGATCCGGCAGTGGACTCCCTTCGTCAGGACCGGCTGGTATCTGCTCTGGGAGCAGGACGAGGCCCTGATCTGGGCATGGGACGCCGATCGCGTCGAAGCGGCGATCCGGGAAAACAATCTCAAGCCGAGGACCGTTTCCATCGTCCCCGAGACGCTGCTGCAACAGGGACAGGAGCAGGGTATCCATCTCGTGAGCTGCATCGAAGGTTACGAGGGACAGGTCTGGTCGGAGCGATCGCTGCTTGCCAGCCGCTGGTGGCCGGAGCTGCCTGATACCGCCGCGTGGCTCAACTTTCAGCGCGATGCCGGGACCTTGCCGGAACGCCAGTCGAACGCGGTACCGAAACCGTTGCCGCTCCATTGGATGGAGAGGCCCTGGGCCAAGTCGGCGGCGCTGGACCGGTCGGCGGCTTACGGGGCGAGCGTCGAGCAGTGGGCACTCCCGGCCGTCGCCTTGTGCCTGCTTGCCGCCAGCTTCTGGTACGGGGCGCAATGGATCAAATTGCAGTCGGCGATCAAAAACCGCAGCGTCGAACTGGAGGCCCTGAACCTGCGCGCCGGACCGATCATCGAGGCGCGCGGGCAGGCGCTCGAAGCGCTGGGTCGAATCAGGGCCTTGCAGGCCACCGATCCTTACCCGGATCAGTTGAGCTTGCTGGCCAAGGTGGCACAGTCCCTGCCCAAAGATGGATCCTATCTGAAAGAATGGGAGTTTCAGAGCGGCAAGCTGAAGCTGCAGATCGCGTCGCCGAACAAGATGGTGAGCAGCGACTACGTCAAGCTGTTCCAGTCCTTCGGGATTTTCAAGAATGTCCAGACCGCTGCCAACAATGACCCAGCCAGCCTGGCATTGAGCATGGATGTCCTGCCCCAGGCCGAAATCAAGTTTGCCGCCGAAGGAAATGTGGCGGCCAGAAAGGAAGGCGCCCGCTAAGGGCGGCAAGATGAAGCTCAATCAATCCGCCGATGCGCTGCTGGCCGAACTGAAAGCGAACCCGCGCCTGCGCTGGGGTCTATGGACGATCGTCGGCGTGATATGGCTCTACGGCGTATTGGCGATGCATGACGAAGTGCAGGAGAAGCGCGACAGCTATCTTGCCTTGAGCAAGAGAGTGGCGCGCATCCAGGGAACGGCCACGCAAAGCGAATGGTCCAACCGCCTCGGAGAGGCAAAGTCGCTGCAACTCAACCTGGAGAACCGGCTGTGGCGGGAGGGCACCATCGGTCTGGCGCAAGCCACATTCCACGACTGGCTGTACCAGTCGGCCCAGCAGGCCAGCCTCGGCAATGTACAATTGCTGGTTGCCGCCCAGGACGATGAAAGCGAAGGGAGCGGCGGGAAAGGATCGGCGGACGGCGGCACGCGGAGCGCATCGGACCTATGGCGAGTGAGCGCAAAGTTGAGCTTCGATTTCAATCCGCAGAGCTTCTACCCCTTGCTGGCGCGGATTGCCAGCCATGAAAAGAGGGTGAGCATCGAATCGCTGACGATACGCAGTACGCCGACGCCGAAGGCCGAATTGCTGCTGGTCGCCTATTTTCTAAAACCGCCAGCCGCGGAGACAAGACAGAGCAATGATCGACAGTAAGGATAGCGCTTGCCCATGCTGAATTCCTCGCGCGGATGGCTGATCCTGCTCGCGCTGCTGGTGCTGGCCGGCTACGTCGAGTGGCTGCTCGCACCGACCCCGCCTGCGCCGAGAGCGCTGCGCCGGGCTGCCGAGCCCTGGGTCTTGCCGCCGATTCGCAAGGCGCAGCCGGAACAGGCGATGGCTCTACTCAACAAGACCAGCCTTTGGGGCAAGCTGCCGGCGGTCGAGGCGGCAAAATCCGCCAACGATCCAGAGTGGCACTTTCTCGGCATCGCAACGAATGGTTCCGAGCGTTACGTGCTGATCAAGATGGAAGGCCAGCCGGAACAAAGGCTGACCATCAACGACAAGCTGCCGGGCGGGAGCAAGATCTTGAAGATTGAAAACGATACGCTATGCATCCTGATCGACGGCAAGAAACGCCGCCTCGGCATCTATGAAACGGGTCCGAAGTTCTTATGAGAAATATATTATTTTTGGCGGCCCTGGTGTCCGCGGTATTGATGGCCGGCTGCGCCACTGAAAAACCGCTGCTGCCGCCGCCCCTGGACCTGCCGAAAAAAGTCCAGGAATACGCCACGATGCAGCCGGGTGCAGCCATGACCGAGGCACCTTCGACGCAGATCAGCGAGACGCCCAAGCCGCCTCCTGCGGACATCACCGGCACGGTCAAGACGCCGCCGCCTCAAGTTCCGGCGGCAGCCGAAAAAGCCGACATCACCCTGGCCTTCGAGCAGATGCCGCTGCCCAGTTTCATCCAGATGGTGTACGGGACCATCCTGAAACGAAACGTCAGCATCGACCCGGCCGTCGCCACGCGCCAAGACCTGGTGACGATCCGCACCGGTGCGCCGCAAACGGCGAAACAGGCTGAGGACGCGGCGCGGATGCTGCTGAAGAGCTACGGCATCGCCGTGGTCGATCTGGGCAGCATCGTGCGCATCGTTCCCGACGACAGCAAGGTGGGCTACCTACCCGAGATCCGCCGCGGCCGGGCGCTGCCGGAGACGCCTCTGCCGCTGCGGCCGATTTTCCAGTTGGTCGAATTGCAGGCGGTGCGGAACACCGACATCGCCACCTGGATCAGGACGATGTTCGGCGACAAGGTCCACCTTCAGGAAGACCCAAGCCGCAACGCCGTCTGGCTCAACGGGCAGCCTGATGACGTCACCGCCGCACTGGAGGCGATCCATGTGCTCGACCAACCGTTGATGAAGGGCCGGCACAGCGTGCGCATCACGCCGGTGTTCATGTCTGCGGACGAACTGACCAAGAAGCTCACGGAAATCCTGCAGGCGGAGGGCTACAGCGCCGGACCGCCGGGCGGCATCAGCATGCCAGTGACCCTGGTACCGATTCCGGCGGTCAATGCCATCATCGCATTCGCCGGCGACCAGGCCATACTCGATCACGTCGTGGCCTGGGCCAAGGATCTGGACAAGCCCGGCGCCAACGGCATCGGCCGCAGCCTGTTCAGCTACCAGGTCAAATATACCGATGCGCAGGCCCTGGCGACGACCCTGGACAAGATCCTGGGCGGCGCGCCGGCCGCGAAACCCGCTGCCGGAGTCGCCGCGGCACCCTTGTCTTCCCGCGTGGTGGTGGACCAGACCAGCAACACCATCATTTTTCAGGGCAGCAACGAAGATTACGGGCAGATCAAGAGCCTACTCGAAATGCTCGACCATCCAAGCAAGGAGGCGCTGATCGAGGTGACCGTCGCCGAGGTCAGTCTAACCAATAATTCCCAATTGGGCGTCGAGTGGCTGATCAACCAGGCGAATCTCAGTGGCAGCAGTGTCGTGGCGGGAACGCTGGGGGGGCTAGGTATCGGCAGCGCCGGCTTCAATTACCGGGCCATCAACGGCGCCGGCAACCGGCAGTTGCTACTGAACGCGCTGGCCAGCGACAACCGCGCTACCATCATCTCCAGCCCACGGGTGATGGCGCGCAATGGTGAGACCGCGACCATCCAGGTCGGCCAACAAGTCCCCATCGTCACCAGCCAACAAACCATTCCGATCGCCGGCACCACCCCCAGCGTGGTCCAGTCCGTGCAGTACATGAATACCGGAGTCATCCTGAAGGTACGCCCGGTTATCCACTCGGGTAACCAGGTGGATCTCGATATATCGCAGGAAGTGAGTGCGGCGCAAACCACCACCACCGGAGTCAATTCTTCCCCGACCATCAGCACGCGCAAGATCGACACCAAGCTCTCCATCAACGACGGCGCGACCGTGCTGCTCGGCGGCCTGATTTCCAGCAACGGCTCACAAGGCGACGCCGGGATCCCGCTGCTGAAAGACATTCCCGGGTTGGGGCAACTATTCCGCACCAATACCGACACCAACGACCGCACCGAACTGATCATCCTGATCACCCCCTACATCATCTCCAGCGACAGCGACGCCCAGGCGGTGACCGCCGCCTTCAAGAAGCAGCTCGGCCCCTGGGCCGATACGGTGCAGCCCGCCAAGCCCTCGCCCGACGAGAACGGCGCCCCAGTCAAGATCGAAGACAAGCATGCCGAATAAAAAGATCCTGGTCACCGGCGCCGATGGCTTCATCGGCTCGCACCTGACCGAACAACTAGTGCGGGAGGGCTACGACGTTCGCGCCTTCGTGCTGTACAACTCCTTCAATTCCTGGGGCTGGCTCGATCATTCGCCCAAGCCGATCAAAGACGAACTCGACATCTTCTCCGGCGACATCCGCGACCCGCACGGCGTGAAGAGAGCCATGGAAGGCTGCGATGTGGTGATGCACCTCGCCGCCCTGATCGCCATTCCCTACTCCTACCACTCGCCCGACACCTATGTCGACACCAACATCAAGGGCACCCTGAACGTCGTCCAGGCGGCCCGCGAACTCGGCGTCGAAAAGGTGGTGCATACCTCGACCAGCGAAGTCTATGGCACGGCCAGGTTCGTGCCGATCACCGAGGAGCATCCGCTGCAGGGCCAGTCGCCCTACTCGGCGACCAAGATCGGCGCCGACCAGATTGCCCTGTCCTTCTACAACGCCTTCGACACCCCGGTCGCAATCATCCGTCCCTTCAACACCTACGGCCCGCGGCAATCCGCCCGGGCGATCATTCCCACCGTGATCGCGCAGATCGCCAACGGCAAACGCAAGCTCAAGCTGGGCGCGACGCATCCCACCCGCGATTTCAACTTCGTCATGGATACGGTGCGCGGTTTCATCGACATCGCCGAATCTGAAAAGTCGGTGGGCGAAGTGATCAACATCGGCAGCAACTTCGAGATATCCATCGGCGACACCGTGAACCTGATCAGCGAGGTGATGGGCGTCGAGATCGAAATCGAAACCGAGCAAGCCCGCCTGCGTCCCGAAAAAAGCGAAGTGGACCGCCTCTGGGCCGACAATTCCAAGGCCAAGCGGCTGACCGGCTGGGAACCCCTGTATGGCGGCGGGGACGGCTTCCGACGCGGCCTGGCGGAAACGGCAGCCTGGTTCGCCCAAGCCGAGAACCTCAAGGCCTACAAGGCCGATATCTACAATATCTAGGGATGTCGAGTTATCTGGGGCACCGGCGGATAACGGGTAGACTACGCTGAAGGAGAAATGCCATGAGTGCAGTTACTTTCGATACCCTAAAATTCGTCAAGACACTGGAAAATGCCGGCTTCAATGCGCAGCAGGCCGAAGCCATCGCTCAGGCGCAACAGACCGCTATCAGCGAATCAGCCGAGCTGATCCTCGCGACGAAAGACGATGTTACGTCGATTCGGTCAGATATTCTAAAAGTCGATGCGGAAATCCGACTGTTGAAATGGATGTCGGGTGCAACGTTCGCGGCCGTCATGACCATCTTGATACGACTATTTTTGAGCATACCGCACTAACACGATGCCCGACTTCAACCAGACAGCAGTCCTCGACGCATTCAGATCAGTATTGCCGCAGGGAGGCAAGCTCGTTGCCCTGCACGAACCCAGCTTTGCCGGCAACGAATGGGCTTACCTCAAGGAATGCCTGGACACCGGCTGGGTATCGTCCGCCGGCAAGTACGTCGATCGCTTCGAGCAGGGTCTCGCCGACTACGTTGGGGCGGGGCGCGCCGTGGCCGTGGTCAATGGCACGGCAGCGCTGCATGTCTGCCTGCTGCTGGTCGGCGTGGAGCAGGGTGACGAGGTACTGGTACCCAGCCTGACCTTCATCGCGACGGCCAACGCCGTCAGCTACTGCGGTGCGATCCCCCATTTCGTCGATAGCGAGGAGAGGACGCTCGGGCTCGATCCAGCCAAACTCGCTGACTATCTGGCGGAAATCGGCGAGGTCCGCGCCGGGGGCTGCTTCAACAAACTCACCGGGCGCCGGATCAAGGCCGTGGTACCGATGCACACCTTCGGCCATCCGGTCGACCTTGATCCGTTGGTCGAGGTTTGCGGCCGCTTCAAACTGGAACTGGTCGAGGACGCCGCCGAGTCGCTCGGTTCCTTTTACAAAGGCCGGCACACCGGCAACCTCGGCCGGGTATCGGCCTTGAGCTTCAACGGCAACAAGGTCATCACCACCGGCGGCGGCGGCGCCGTCATGACCAATGACGAAGCGCTGGGCAAGCAGGCCAAGCATCTCACCACCACGGCCAGGCTGTCCCACAAGTGGTCGTTCATTCACGACCGGGTCGGCTTCAACTATCGACTGCCCAACCTCAATGCCGCGCTGGGCTGCGCGCAGTTGGAGCAGTTGCCGGCATTCATAAAGAACAAGCGCGACCTGGCGCACCGCTACGCGAAAGCCTTCGCAGGACTGGCCGGCATCCGTTTGTTCACCGAGCCGGACTTCGCCCAGAGCAACTACTGGCTGAACGTGCTGCTGCTCGACCAAGCCGACAGCACACGGCGCGACGCCCTGCTGGATGCCACCAACCATCTCGGCATCATGACCCGACCGGCATGGACATTGATGCACAAACTGCCGATGTTCTCGGCTTGCCCGCGCATGGATCTCGCCGTTGCGGAAGACCTCGAATGCCGGCTGATCAACATTCCCAGCAGTGCGAAGCTCGGCGAGTCGTAACTGTTCTATCCTCCCGATGCGCCTGACCGACGACCAAACACAAGCCATTCGCCAACTCGCCCACCAGGTAGCGGGAAGCCAATCCCGCGTGCGCGTTTTCGGTTCAAGGCTCGATGATGCCGCACACGGCGGCGATCTCGACCTGATGCTCGAAGTGCAGGATCCTGTGGAGAACCCCGCGCTCATGGCCGCGCAAATGGCCGCCCGGGTGTCGCGCGTCATGCACGGACGAAAAGTGGATGTGCTGCTTTGCGCACCCAACCTGATGCGCCTGCCGATTCATGACATCGCCTTCAAGGAAGGGGTGTTGCTATGACCTTGGCGCCAAAAATCGTCCTGCGTCTGCAATTTCTCGTTCGCGTCGTGCGCAAGGAATGCAGGCACCTCGCGACCACGGACCAGCGTCTCTTTAGCAACGTATTTGCCTTGGAGCAAGCAAGCCGGCTCGAAGAGAATCCCGATCTAGCAGAGCAGGTAGAAGCTTTTGTGGGCAGATTCGGCCGCCTGCAAGACACCGTGGGCGACAAGCTGCTGCCCTTACTTTTGGCGGCCATGGGCGAAAAACCATCCGCCACCATCGATAATCTCGACCGCGCCGAGCGCCTGGGGCTGCTTAGCTCCGTTGACGAATGGATGGCCATACGCAATCTCAGAAACCAGATGATTCATGAATACGTTGAAGATCCGGCAGTGCTCGTTAGCGCCTTGCAAACCGGCCATGCCTTTGTGCCTGTACTCATCGCCACGGCCAACAAAATGAGCGCCGAAATCGAACGGCGGATCAATCTTCCGAGCAGCCAAGCGCTCTAGCCGGCCTATAGATACCTCGATGCCGCCCGAGATCACCCTGCAGCTTCCGCACAAGAAGAATAATCCGCGAAATTCCGAAGGCGCGTTCATCGACCTCGCCGATGGGCGGCTGCTGTTCGTCTATACCCGTTACTACGGCAACAGTTGGAGCGACAACGCCCCCGCTACGATTTCCGCTCTGATCTCCAGCGACGGCGGACTGACCTGGTCGAAACGCAGTCGGGTGGTCGTGGCGAACGAGGGCGGCTTCAACGTCATGAGCCCTTCCCTGCTGCGCCTGGACGACCAACGGCTCGGCCTGTTCTATCTCAAGAAGAATCATCTGCACGACTGCCGGCTGTTCCTGCGTACATCGGACGACGAAGGGCGCACCTGGAGCGAGGCGACGCGATGCATCCCGGCGCCGGGGTATTTCGTGGTCAACAACGATCGCGTGGTTCGCCTGCAGAGCGGGCGGCTGCTCATTCCGGCCGCCTATCACCGGCCGAAACTCGAGGGCGAGACGACCGCGCTCGAAGGTTGGGACTGGCGCGCCATCGCGCTGTTCTATCACTCCGACGACGATGGCCGGACCTGGGCCGAATCCGACGACTGGTGGAGCCTGCCGGTCGAGAACCGCTCGGGTATGCAGGAACCCGGGCTGGTGGAGCTCAAGGACGGCAGCCTCTACGCCTGGGCGCGGACCGATACCGGCCGCCAGTGGGAAACGACTTCGCGGGATCAGGGCATGAGCTGGTCGCCGCCGCAGCCATCGCAATTTCTGTCGCCATGCTCCGCACTTTCCATGAAACGCATACCCGCTACCGGAGACCTCCTGGCGGTGTGGAACGATCACCGCCAAAAATGGAAGCTGGGGATACCATACCGGTCGAGCTGGGAGCGGACCCCGCTGGCAGCCGCTATCAGCGGCGACGAGGGAAAGACTTGGAAAAAGGCGAAGCTCCTCGAAACCGACAGGCACCGGGGTTTCTGTTATCCGGCGATCCATTTTCATAAAGATGCCGTGCTGCTGGCCTACTCCTGCGGCGGGATCGGCGGTGGCGTGCTCCAGGATTTATGTGTTAGAAAGGTGAGCCTGGACTGGCTCTACGGTCCATCCCGGAAGTCCTCAAAGAAAATATCGTCATGAGCCCGCGCAAGATCTGCGTCGTCACCGGCAGCCGCGCCGAATACGGCCTGCTGTACTGGCTGATGAAGGAAATCCAGGCCGACCAGGGGCTGGAGCTGCAGCTCATCGTCACCGGCATGCACCTCTCGCCCGAATTTGGCTCGACCTACAAAGTGATCGAGGAGGACGGTTTCAAGATCGACGCCAAGGTGGAAATGCTGCTCTCCAGCGATACGCCAGTCGGCATCGCCAAGTCCATCGGCCTGGGCACCATCGGCATCGCGGACGCCTTCGCGCGGCTCGAACCGGAAATCCTGGTGTTGCTGGGCGACCGGTATGAAATCCTGGCGGCAGCACAAGCGGCGCTGGTGGCGCGGATACCGGTCGCCCACATCGCCGGCGGAGACAGCACCGAAGGGGCTTTCGACGAAGCCATCCGCCACAGCATCACGAAAATGTCCCATCTCCATTTCGTGACCAATGAAGACGCCGCCCGCAGGGTGCGGCAACTGGGCGAGAATCCGGCCCACGTGTTCAACGTCGGGAGCCCCGGCCTGGACAACATCAAACGATTGAAGCTGCTGACCCGGCAGGAACTGGAGCGGGATCTGGCTTTCAGCTTCAAGAAAAAGAATCTGCTGGTGACCTTTCACCCCGTCACGTTGGAAGCGCTGTCCGCCGAGGTGCAGTTTCAAGCTTTACTGTCGGCGCTCGACGGATTGGGAGCAGACGTCGGCATCGTGTTTACCCAGCCCAACGCCGATAACAACGGGCGCGCCATCGTCCGGCAGATGGACAGCTACGTGGCCACACACGCCAATGCGAAGGCCTACGTTTCGCTGGGTCAGCTTCGTTATCTGAGCGTGATGTCCCACGTTGACGCGGTGGTGGGAAACTCGTCCAGCGGCCTATACGAGGCGCCTTCATTCGGAATACCCACCGTCAATATCGGCGATCGGCAGAAGGGCCGGATTCAGGCGGTGTCGGTCATCGATTGCGAACCGACTGCCGGCGAAATCGCCGAAGCCCTTGCCCGGGCTTTGGCAAGGAATTGTTCCGCGACGGTGAACCCCTATGGCGACGGCAACAGTTCCACCCGCATCAAGGACGGCCTGAAAACGATTGCCGAGCCATCGACATTACTGAAGAAACACTTCTTCGACCTGGCGCCCACCCATGAATAAGCGCGCGTACATCATCGCCGAGGCCGGCGTCAATCATAACGGCTCCCTGGATCGGGCGCTCCAGCTCGTCGATGCCGCCGCCGAAGCAGGAGCGGACGCCGTCAAATTCCAGACCTTCAAGGCGGACAAACTGGTCAGCCGCGCGGCGCCCAAGGCCGGCTACCAGATCGCCAACACCGGCACGGACGAGTCCCAGCACGAGATGATCCGCAAGCTGGAGCTGGACGAAGCGGTGCACCGGCGCTTGATGCAGCATTGCCGGAGCCGTGGCATCGAGTTTCTTTCCACGCCCTTCGATCTGGAAAGCCTGACCATGCTGGCCTCCCGATTCGATCTTTCCCGCATCAAGCTGGGGTCCGGCGAAATCACCAATGCGCCCCTCCTGCTGGCGACGGCGCGCACCGGCAAACCGGTCATCCTGTCCACCGGCATGAGCGATCTCGGGGACGTGGAGGACGCGCTCGCTGTCCTGGCTTACGGCTACGCCTGTGGCGATGTGGCGCCATCGCTCGCCGCATTCGAAGCAGCCTATTGCTCGGAGGAAGGCCGGTCGGCGTTATCGGACAAGGTGACGCTGTTACACTGCACGACCGAATATCCGGCACCCCTCGCCGAAGTGAATCTGCTCGCCATGGAAACCCTGCGCCAGGCCTTCCGCCTACCGGTCGGCTACTCCGACCACACCGCTGGCATCGCCATCACCATCGCCGCCGCGGCGCTGGGTGCGACGGTGATCGAAAAGCACTTCACCCTGGATCGCAAGCTTCCCGGCCCGGACCATCAGGCGTCACTTGAACCCGACGAATTGCGGCAGATGGTGCGGTCCATCCGCGACGTGGAGGCGGCGCTGGGCTCCTCCGTCAAACAGCCGGCACCTTCCGAACTCGGCAACAGAGCGGTGGCGCGCAAAAGCCTAGTGGCCAGCCGACCGGTTGTCGAGGGCGAGCGTTTCAGCATCGGCAATTTGACCGTGAAGCGCCCGGGCGGCGGCATCAGCCCGATGCGCTACTGGGAATGGCTGGGGAAGCCCGCCGAACGGGACTACCAGACCGACGACCCGGTGGGATCGTGAGCCTGCCGATCATCGTGCTCGGGGCCGGCGGCCACGCCAGGGTGCTGATCGACGCCTTGCGCGGCCACGCCGCGGTCATTCAAGGTATCGCCGAGGCCGACTGGAGCAGACATGGACAGACGCTGCTCGGCATCCCGATCATCGGCGACGAAGAGGTGTTGGCATTCGCACAAGATTCGGTTCGTCTGGTCAATGGCGTCGGTACGGTGCGCGTCTCCCAGTTGCGCCGCCAACTGTATGACAGCTTCAGGAGCAAGGGCTATCGCTTCGCCGCGGTGGTTCATGCCTCGGCCATCGTCGCGCCCGACGTGGTGTTGGCCGAGGGCGCGCAGATCATGGCCGGCGCGGTGCTGCAGACGGGCTGCCGGATCGGCGAAAACGCCATCATCAACACCCGCGTTGCCGTTGATCACGATTGCGTCATCGGCAAGCACGTTCACGTTTCGCCGGGGGCGACCTTGTGCGGCGATGTCACGGTCGGTGAGGGCTCGCACATCGGGGCAGGCGCGACCGTGATCCAGGGCATACGCATCGGCCGCAACAGCATGGTCGCAGCAGGCGCCGTGGTGATCCGCGATATCGCCGATAATGTCACCGTTGCGGGCGTGCCCGCCAAAGAGATGCAATCATGAGCCGATGGAAACAAACCCTGGTGAGTCCCGGTACCCCGCTGCGCGACGCCATCCACGTCCTGGATAGCGGCGCTCTGCAGATCGTGCTGGTGGTGGATGACGACAACCGGCTGATGGGAACCCTCACCGACGGCGATATCCGCCGCGGCATCCTGAAGGGCATTTCCCTCGACGAACCCGCCAGCAAGATCATGAACCCGTCGCCGACCGTGGCCCGCAGCGGCGACGATCGGCAAATGATCCTGACAGTGATGCAGCAGAAGCAACTGCACCACATCCCGGTGGTCGATGAGCACGGCGGCCTGATCGGCCTGGAGATGCTCGACGAGATCATCCAGCGCCGCGTCCGCGACAACCCCGTGGTGCTGATGGCGGGCGGCCTGGGCAGCCGTCTGCAGCCCCTGACCAACGACTGCCCGAAGCCGATGTTGCCGGTCGGCAGCAAGCCCCTGCTCGAAACCATCCTCGAAAATTTCATCGAATACGGTTTCCACAAGTTTTACATTTCCGTGAACTACATGGGCGAGGTCATCAAGGCGCACTTCGGCGACGGCTCCCGCTGGAACGTCTCGATCGACTACCTGGAGGAAGACCGCAAGCTCGGAACGGCGGGCGCGCTCAGCCTGCTGCCGGAAAAGCCCGGTCTGCCGCTGCTGGTGATGAACGGCGACGTGCTCACCAAGGTGAATTTCCGCCAGTTGCTGGAGTTCCACCTCGAACACGCCGCCCAGGCGACCATGTGCGTGCGCGAATACGACTTCCAGGTGCCCTACGGCGTCGTCAAGATCGACAAGCAGAGGATCACCGGCATAGACGAAAAGCCGGTGCAGCACTTTTTCGTCAATGCCGGGATCTACGTGTTGGAACCCTCGGTCCTGGAACTGATCCCGCAAGACGCCTACTTCGACATGCCGTCGCTGTTCGAACGCCTGATTGAGCGAGGCGACGAAACCGCCGCCTTCCCGATCCGGGAATACTGGCTGGACATCGGCCAACTGGCTGATTACGACCGCGCCAACGGCGAATTCATGCAGGTATTTTCATGATCGCAGGCAAGACCGTGCTGGCGATCATCCCGGCGCGCGGCGGCTCGAAGGGCGTGCCGCGGAAAAATATTATCCAGCTTGCCGGCAAGCCGCTGATCGCCTGGACGATCGAGGAAGCGAAGAAATCACGCTACATCGACCGGCTGATCCTGTCCTCGGACGATGAAGAAATCATCGGGGTCGCCAGGGCCTGGGGCTGCGAAGTCCCTTTCGTGCGTCCCGCCGAGTTGTCCCTTGACGATACGCCGGGCATCGCCCCCGTGCTGCACACCCTCGAAGCCATCTCCGGATTCAATTACGTGGTGCTGCTGCAGCCGACCTCGCCGCTGCGCGAGGCTGAGGACATCGACGGCTGCCTGGAGCTGTGCGATGCGAGCGCAGCCCCGGCTTGCGTCAGCGTCACCGAACCGTCGCACCACCCCCACTGGACCTTCAGCCTGGATGCAGATAACCGCCTGCATCCGCTGTTCGAGGCCTATGCCGGCCGCCGCCAGAACCTGCCCCGGGTCTATGCGATCAATGGCGCGGTGTATGCGGCGGCCGTCCCGCAACTGCTCCGCGCCCGCGATTTCATGATGCCGGCGACGGTGGCCTTCGTCATGCCGGAACACCGCTCCATCGACATCGACACGCAAAACGATCTGGCCCTGGCCGATTGCCTGCTGAACGGAAAGAAAGCAAGCCATGTTCAAAATCATTGAAGACCTGAAACGCAGCGACCCGGCCCGGCGCTTGAAGCTCGTTGAGCGCATGCACGAAAAGAACATCGCCTTTTTCGCCGGGATCAATCCGGACCTGGCGGAGTTTCTCAGGATCCGCGATGCCGGCGGCTTCAACGTGCAGATCACCGACAAGTCGATCGAGATCCTGGAGGTCGCTTCGGGGCTGCCCTGCCATCCGCCCGGCCAGTTGTTCCAATACATGGCGGATTTCGGCGCCTGGCATCACACCGCCTGGATCGACCGCACGGTGATGTTGCCTGTTCCGCGGAGCTACGAACACGGCAGCCTAGTGGCGAAATTCGTCGAAGCCCTGTACCAGGAGCTGCCGGAAATCCAGCGCAGGAAGGAAACCGGGCAAATCACCCTGCCGCGCATGCGGGACGGCCGGCGCTATTCGGGCGCCGTGGTGTTCCTCGGCGTCATGACCGGCTTGCACATCGTGAGCTACCTGAACAGGACCGAAGTCCGCGACGTCTTCCTGATCGAGCCGGACATGGACCGCTTCGCGCTGTCTACCTACTTCCTCGACTACACCCTGCTCGAAGAGCGCTTCGGCCGGGTGCTGCTGCACGTCGGCCCGGAGATGCCGCAGAATCCGGTGGACGTGCTGATCAACAACTCACCCGTCACCTCCAACGCCTGGATCAGGTTTCTGCCCGCCTACGCCGACGAGAGCTTCGACGAGATCCTGAACCGCGTCTCCTTGCGCTGGCGCAGCCTGACCGAAGTCTGGCTACCGTTCGACCGCGAGCTCAATAACGCTTGTTTCGGCATGCGGAACCTGCGCGAACATAGGCCGATGTTCAAGTCCCCGCCGCAATTGGGCGAGGATTCGGCGATCGCGGTGGTGGCCTCCGGGCCCTCGCTAGATCACGATATCCAGTGGCTGAAGGCGAACCGCGAGCGGGTGATCGTTCTGGCGGCCATCTCGGCGGTGCGGATACTGAAGCAGAACGGCATCGTGCCGGACTTCCAATGCACTCTGGACACTGTGCTGCCAGATGAAATCCTCGACAAGCTGCAGTTGGACCCGGAGGTGCCCCTGCTCGCCTACTACAAGCTCGACCCCCAGGTCTTGCGGCGCTTTCCCCGGGTCTTCCTGCTGCACGAGAGCGACAAGGCCAACCCTGTGCGATTCCTGGTCAACTTTCGCTACACTCATCCCACCACCGGCAATCTGATGGCGGCCTTCGCCGCCGCCTGCCGGCCGTCGAAGCTGCTGCTCTTCGGCCTGGATTTCGGCTATCGCGACGCCAGCCGCAGCCACGCCAAGGGTGGTTGGCACGACGACGACGAAGGCGCCGGACACAAGGGCGCCATGGAAGGGCGGGAGCACATACCGGTGACCGCGAATTTCGAGGAGTCGGAAGGGGAAATTTACACCCAGTCCTATTTCAACAGCGCCCGCGCCGGGGTCGAGGGTGCGCTGGCTACCTTGCCCGAAGGGAGCTGCGAGGTCCTCAATTTCGCCGACGGCGCCTGCATCGCGGGTGCGGCCCCGGCCAGGAGCGCCGAGTTCTCCCTACCGGAAAACCCCTCGAAGACGGACGACCTGGGAAAAATCGAGGCGTCTTTTTCGACCGATCCGGAAGAACTGTGGCAAGCCCTGCCCACCCCTGGCAAGCAGTTGCTGGAGGAATTGTCCGCCGATCTGCTGGAGACCCTGGATCTTCCCGGCACCCCGGACTGGCACCGGCTCGGTGCGGCGTTAGATACCGCCTGGAGCCATGCCTCGCGAGCGTGTTTCGAGAGGCATCGCGAGTGGCGGATAGAGATCTACGGCAAGCTGGTGCTGGACCTTCTGGCCGAGTGGTACCGCTGCCTGATCTTCACCGAGAGTCCCGAGGAGTTCGAGCGACTGCACGCCCGCGGGCTCCGCGAGCTGCGCGCCATCTTCGACGGCCTTGCCTGGCCTGAGGAACTGGATCTGGAACAAGCCGGATAAATCGGTGGTATTTATGCGACAAAATGCGTCATGGATCACGACAAAACCCTGCAAATAGCCTTGACAGCCCATGACGTAATGGATAATCTGGCCGCGGTGTTTCGAAACACACCTTTCTTTTTTGAATTTTGTGAAAGTATTCCTGGGAGATCTTAATGAAGAATCACAAGCTCAAGCTATTAAATGTTGCGGTGCTGGCCTGCTTTGGAGTAGCCGCACAGCAAGCAATGGCAACGACGACGGTCGATATTTCCTCGGGGGGCACGAATACCCCTTTAAAGATCGCAAACGAAAAAACTGCTCCTGGCACGGTTGCGAAGGGGCTAGCGAATATCACCGTGGATGCTTTCAGTGGCTTAAACACGACTGCCGCTCCCATGACGGTGCGATTCGATTTGATCGGTGGGGCGAAATTCAGTGCTGCCCCTTCGCTATATTGCAAAAACACGGTTGGGGTGACTGCTAACGGTATTAGCACGATTGTCGGCGGTGCAAGTAACAACAACGTCACTTTCCAGGTCAAGGCGCCTGGTAACACGGCGTTGGCCGCGACCGCGACTTGTACCCTTTCGGGAGCCGTTGCCCTGTCTGGCGTAACACCCAACAAAACTGTGTCGGCCACCTTATCGTATTCGATCGGTGGTACCACAACCTCTCATGCACGTTCAGGCGGGTTCGTTACCTTCACCAAATCGGTTGCTGCTAAGTTTGCAGCGGGCGGCACTGTCAAGGTGGATGCCACCAAGAGCGCACAGAAGTTCGTGTCGGCCAACAGCGCGGTTCTCTTGACCGCTGCGCTAGGCACGATCACCATTTCTGCCGCCGCCATTCCTACTGCTGGCGCCGCAACCGCGCCCAACCTCAGCGCCGGCAACACACTAACCACGGCTCAGATTACGGTGACTGGTCCATCGCTCGCCGCCGGCTTTACTTCGGTTTCCGGACAAGTCTTTTTGGTAACCGCGGGCCAGTCCTGCCATGGTGGTGCCGGTCTTATCACTTATTCGACGAAGTCCGGAAATTCTGTAACCTTCAAGAATGTGCCTTTGAAAGACTTCAAGGGTGGACTTAAGGTCTGTATGTCTGTAAATGGTAAGACCGCCATTACCACCGGAAGCGTAACTGGAAGCCTGACTACCACGAACGCGACCGGGTTCTCGGTGGATTCCACCGCGAGTTCTTATGCATTGACCACGGTCGGCACCAATGGCTCGTCGATGAACGCCTATTTCATCAACGCCTCCAACAGCACCAGCAAGACCAGCGTGATCCGCATCATCAACACGGCCGGCTACAACAGCACCACGCTGACTGGCACGGCTTACGCGGAAAACGGCACGGTGTTGGGCACGTCGGGTGCCAGCCTTGGCACGGTCAAGGCCAACGGCATCCTGACGCTGACCTCGGCCAATATCGAGTCGGACCTGGGCATCACCGGTCTGGCGCCGACGGCGAAGTACCGCCTGGTCATCAACAGCGACATGACCTCCTTCAAGGTGGTGAACTTCATCCAGGACGTGGGAACGGGCGCGATCCACCTCGCGCAGCAGCAAGACAACTAAGTGAGTCTAGCCTCAGTCTGAATCAAAGGGCGGCGCGAGCCGCCCTTTTTTTGCTAACATCTATTGTCAAAATCCTCTTCTACGTCCAATGTCCAAACGTATCAAATCAGTGCGCCATCTTTGGCCTTATTTTTTTATTGGGGCGGTGGCGCTGCTGAGTCATGGCTTGTTATTGCTGAACGATGGGACATACTGGGATGGCTGGCTGCTTAAGAGCTACCTAGACGAGGGCAACTGGGGCGAACTGCACAAGTGGGCCACCGAGGCAGGGTTGCCGGGGATGGATTACTTTTACTGGGGTCTGAAGCTGACCCGCTTGTTTGCGTTTTACAAAATCATTGCCTTCTTGCTGATACTCTTCTCGGCCATTCTTGTTTATCGAGTGATTTCACAATTCAATTGGCTGAACCGCTGCGAGGCCCTTGGCGTCGCATTATTGAGCCTGGTTTATCCAGCTTATCAGACCACCGTAGAGTTAAGCACCTTTCGTTACCAGTTTTTCTATTGCCTGTTTCTTCTGGCCGCACTCTTGTTAGTGCATGCTGAGCGAACCACCGCCTCTGCAAAGTCGGGCTTGCTGTTACGGCTGCCGTCACTCATTCTGTTTTTTGCCAGTTTTAGCCTGAATTCTCTGCTGGTTTTCTATTTCTCATTTCTGCTACTACTTTTTTTAAATATCAGGCAGACAAAGGCGCTTTCCTGGTCCGATATAGCCAGAACTCAAGTACTGCGCCGCATGGATTTGCTCCTACTACCCATGCTGTACTGGGCGATCAAAAAGATATTCTTCCCAACCCATGGGGCCTATGCAGGCTACAACAGCCTGAACCTGGATCCGGCGGCGATGCTGAGCCATTTCGGCGGTTTCATGCAAACGGCGATATATGGGCAGGTGGATGCATCACTAACGAAATTGATCGGGCAACCACTGGCTTGGGCTCTGTTCCTGGCGTGCGTTTATTGGGCCTATTCGAGGTTTCAGGATTCAGCAAGCCGGCCTCTATTGACGCACCATCAGGTGGAGCAAAAGTCTCACCAGTCGAAATGGTTTTTCGCCTTCGGCATCGTATTGCTGATCAGCGGAATTTTCCCCTACGCGGCCGTAGGCGTGTCGCCATCGATTTCCGGCTGGAATACGCGGCATGCCTTGTTAGTGGGGTTGCCTATGGCGCTGCTGATTGTGGCGGCGCTCAGACCCCTCTGGATCGGCGGACTCTATGTCCCACACGCCGGGGTAGATCGCAAGCTCATCAGCATCCTGATCGGAAGCTCCCTGGTCGCGGCATTCGCCTTGTCGACCGTTTCCTTCTATGTGGGCTGGCAGGCACGCGCGGTCAAGGATCGGGCGATCATGGTCGACCTGGCCGATGCTCCCGTGCTGAAAAAGTTTTCTGTCTTCTGGATTGACGATCAATATCCTGCAGGCGGCGAGCGGATTTATCGCTTTTATGAATGGTCGTCAATGTTCAAGCAGATATGGGGCGGCGAGTCGCGCATCGGCTTTCAGCTTCAGGGCTACAACCAGGCGTCTCTGTTCGGGCTAAAACAGATCTACAACAAGAGCAACAATCTTTCCGAATTCGACCCGTCGGGATGCCAGGTAGGGCTGACCATAACAAGAGGAGTGCTGCAATATTCGCAAGATGAACTGGTATGGCAATATTTCATCCACCGCTTTTTTAAACAAGCTCAGATGGTGAACTTCTTGCATGGGGTGGTACATCTCGATGTTCAAATTCCTCAGAGCACGGATGAGCGCTGTAAGGTGAATTTGCCATAGTAGGTAATGCAGACGTACCGTTTCAATTCGGTTTTCATATGTCGATCACCGTTGGGCAACCTCAACTCCGCTGGCGAATTTATCAGAGGTGGCGACCCAAACAGCGTCACCATCACCTCCCAGAGACCTCCTTAATCCTTAGGCTGCTCAACCGGCATCGGGTTCCGAACAACCAGACCGGGTGACCGGACACGATTGAAGGCGTGATTGACATGGACAAAAGTCTGTACCGGCTATTTTTTCAGATCCAGAAGAAACACTGGTGGTTCGTTGCCAAGAAAAAAATTGTCTTGAACCTGATCAGCCGCTACCTGCCCGAAACCCGTAACCAGAAAATTCTTGACATTGGCTGCGGTAGCGGCCTGATGCTCAATGCCTTGGAGAATATTGGCCAGACCTGTGGCATGGACATGTCCGATGACGCCATCAGTTTCAGCAAGGAGATTTTTGGCGGAACGATTAGAAAGGGAATGCTGCCGGATAATATCCCCTACGACAATGATAGTTTCAGTCTGATCGTTGCCCTCGATGTGATCGAACATGTCGATGAAGACACAAGGGCGCTGGCCGCCATACGCTCGCGCCTGATCGAGGGCGGCAAGGCGGTTATCACCGTCCCCGCCTATATGTTCCTGTGGTCCGCGCATGACGATCTGAACGAACACAAACGGCGCTACACGCTCACGGGTCTTGCTGCAAAGCTCTCGGAGGCTGGTTTCAACATTGAGAAGATCTCCTACTTCAATACCCTGCTCTTCCCGCCCATCTACATTGTCCGAATGCTGAACAACGTGCTCAAACGCGAAGGAGCTTCGGATATAGAGATGCCGGGCAAGGTGATGAATTACCTTCTCGAGAAGATCTTCAGCATCGAAAAATATCTCCTCAGATTCATGAATCTGCCGTTTGGCGTCTCCATCCTGGCGGTGGTCAGGAAATAAGCTTGTCCACTTTAAAGTACGTGGCAGCAAATACATCCCGGAAATCAGGCTGGGGGGTTAGCACATGAGCATGGTCATCGGCAGAGGCATCATTGCCAACCGCTTCATCAATTATTCATTGCAGTCGCGCTATCTGATATTCGCCGGCAGCGTCCATGATTCAACGCTTCGCGATTCGGTTATATTTCTCCAGGAGGAGGAGGCCCTCCGGGCATCGCTGTTGCAGCACCCGCAGGCTGTCTTCGTTTATTTCAGCTCCTGCAGCCTGCTCGATCCTGAAGAAAGCCAGTCTCCGTATGTCCAGCATAAGATCCGCATGGAACAACTGGTCCGGAATTCCACGGGCAGGTATTTGATCTTCAGACTGCCGCAAGTGCTTGGTTTGTCCGATGAAAAGACCAGTTTGGTGAATTATCTTGTCGATGCTATCGTCGCAGGAAGGCCCTTCGATCTATGGAGAAACGCGCAAAAGAATCTCATCGATATCGACGATGTATACCAGATAGCCCATGACATTCTCGGCAGGGGGGGCTGTTCGAATGAGATTATCAACATCGCCAGCCCCCGTAAAACCCCGGTACTCGAACTGGTGAAAATCATCGAAAGTTATTTCAACCGCAACGCGGAATATCAACTCGTTGATAAAGGAACAAGCTACGATATCGACATCGGCCCCATCAACGACATAGTCAAGAGGCTAAATATCGAATTTGGGCATGACTACCTAAAAAGGGCACTCGATAAATATTTCCGCCATCTGATCAAGCCCCCATTGTTGCTCTCGGTGATCGTACCTACTTACAACGAGGAGGCTGGCATCGATGAGTTCTACAGGCGTACCAAATCCGTGCTCGCCCAGCTCAAGCCCAGATTCGACCACGAAATTATTTTCGTCAACGACTTCAGCACCGACAATACCTACGCAAAGCTGACAAACTTGGCTTCACTTGATCCGTCGGTCAAGCTGATCAATTTCTCACGAAATTTTGGCAACCAAATCGCAATCACCGCTGGCATCGATTATGCGCGTGGCGATATCGCAGTCATTATCGATGACGATTTGCAGGATCCACCCGAGATAATGCTCGACCTTCTCGCCAAGTGGAGCGCCGGCTTCAAGGTCGTCTATGGCGTACGCCCAAAAAGACAAGGGGTCAACTTTCTCTTCAGGCTATTAGCCAAGATCTACTATCGCCTCATCAGCAGCCTGAGCGAGACCAAGATACCCAACGATACCGGCGACTTCCGTCTGATTGACAGGGTGGTGATTGATCAATTGAAATTGATGAAAGAAGAGAACAGATACTACCGGGGAATGGTCGCGTGGGTCGGCTTCCCGCAAACGGGTTGCGTCTATGAGCGGGACAAAAGATACGCTGGCAAATCTACATTCTCATTGAGGAAGTATATTAATTTCGCCCTCAATGGACTCACCTCTTTTACGGATAAGCCATTGTATTTTTCCAGTCTGCTTGGCTTCATCATTACCATCGCCGGATTTCTTCTGGCGCTTTCCCAAATAGTGGTCAAAATAATCGATCCAAGCGTGTCCATTCGTGGCTGGACTTCACTCATGGCGCTTGTGATATTTTTCGGTGGCATACAACTTTTGTCGATTGGTGTAATCGGGGTATATATCAGCAAGATCTACCGGGAAGTCAAGGGAAGACCACTCTATATCTTGGAAAGCACTACGAACGTGAATGAACAAGTGTACGGTAAGAAATGAAGCCATGAGCAGATGGCGGGAGGAATCTGCATTTCTCACTCGCTACGCGGGGAGCGGTGCGCTGAATACCCTGGTAGGCTTTTCGGTAATATTCCTATTGATGGCACTAGGGGTATCGCCCTTCATTGCCAATATCGGAGGCTACGTGGTTGGCTTCGCGATGGGCTTTGCCCTTTCGAAGAAATTCGTGTTTCGCAGCAACGGCCATTTTGTTGTCGAAAGCATTCGTTATCTGATTGCATTTTTGCTATGCTTCGCGCTGAATTTTCTGGTGTTGCGCCTCACTCTAACTTTACTGCACTGGAATGTGGTGTTCGCTCAATTTGGCGCTGCTGCAACCTATACTTTGTCCATGTACCTGCTGTCGCGTTGGTTTGTCTTCGGGGTGCAATAAAAAGGTTTCCTCTCCCCCGAATCTTTCGATGATAAACGCGGGCTAGTCATTTTTTCATATTTTTCAAATTCTGGAGAGAAACGATGCGAAAGTTGATCTTTTGCCTGTTCATTCTGCTGTGGTCCGGTCTAGCAGCCGCCGAGTTGAGTACAGGCATGGCAGCCTACAACAACGGCGACATGAAGACGGCCGCGGCCGAGTTCCAGAAGTTGCCGCAGAAGAGCGGTTTCGTCCTATACACCCTCGGGGTGATATTCGAGAATGGCCAGGGAGTGACGAAGGACGGGAAGGCAGCGGCAGAATGGTATCGCCAGGCAGCGGAGCTGAAGAGCTCTGACAAGCTCTGGGCCATGCTCTCCGAACACAACCTTGGCGTCATGTACGCAAAGGGGGAGGGTGTGCCCCAGGATTACATAGCGGCAATGGGCTGGTACCTGAAGGCGGCTGAGAGCGGCCACGCGCCTTCGCAGTTCAACCTGGGCGTGATGTACGCCAAGGGCGAAGGAACGCCGGTCGATTACGCTCAGGCAAAGAAGTGGCTGAACCGGGCCGCCGCGGCGGGAGACAAGAAGGCGCTGGAACTGAGCAAGACGCTCGAAAAGGAGACGGCCACCAAGCAGATCGCCGTGCCTCTGGGAACGGTGCAAGTCGTCAAGTAGCAGTCAAGACCGCAAACACGGGGCGGACCGATCCGTTCAATCGGCAGCACGGGTCTTCGAGAGCCGGAACAGCAGAGGTACCTCCAGCACTTTCTCGTGATGGATGCCGTGCTCCCAAAGGCCGTCTTCGCCCCAGCAGTCGCCGTGGTCGGCACAGACGATCGTGCTCGCGCCGCTGAAAGCTTCGAGCAGCGGTGCGAGTTCGGCATCGACGTATCCGAGGCAGGCCTGCTGCCGGCGGCGGCACTCCCCGGCATCGTTGTTGGGGGAAAACGGCACGCAAGGATTGTGGCCGGGATCCCAGGACGCCCCTTCGAAATGATAGGGAACGTGGGTCTCGCCGACGTTCAGGAAGATAAACACCGGCCGCCCCGGGTCTAGGTGGGCTTCGATCCACTCGAGTTGCCTGGGCAGGGACGAAGTGCCGCCGGAGAAATAAAACCGGTCGAAATCCTGGGTGAGATGTCGGCCGGTTTCGGTTTTCGGATCGAACCAGCCGACCGCGCCGCTGCCGAGGGTCAGGTAGCCCTTGCGCTTCAAACCGTCGACGATGTTGCGGCCGGTGAGGGTCATGAACTCGGTACCCTTGCCAGGAAATCCACCGCCGGCGATCTTGAAGATCTTGCCGAATTTCGGATTGACGAAGGGCTCGGCACGGGCCGCGATACCGGGGGTGAAACCGACGAACATCGCGGCGTGGGAGCCGTAGGTGAAGTTTCCCGGGGCCATGGCGCGATGCAGATCGCCCACCGCTTTGAGATTCGGCGCATCGGCCGCCGCAAATGTGTCGTAGCGACAGGAGTCCAGGGTGATGAACAGGATCGAGCGGGGATCTTGGACAGGGGCGTGCATGATGGCTTACGGATGCGCTGCTAGGCGATTTCGCCGGCTTCGATCGGCAGATGGGCCAGGCCGATGAAATGCAGCTTGGGCGGGCGGATGACGTTGAAGGATAGCGCGCCGACCTGCTTGTCCACCGGGATCAGGTTGTTGTCAGAAATGCGCTCTTCGAGGCGAACGGTGACGAAGTAATTGCCGTTGTTGAAGTCCGCACGAAACGAGAAACGCACTACGGAACGGGTGATCCCCCGCTCATCGGGATGCTTCCCGATGGGAAAGTAGCGCCCCGAGAGTTCGATCATCCGGTAGTCGCACAGGATGATGCTCACCGCGGGGTTGTTCATCGTCGCATCGTGCTCGACCTCGACTTCTATGGCGACCGGGTCGCCGGTGGCGAAGGCCGACTGGGCGCTGCCGGTGTCGGAGAATACGGCCCTGACGACGCGGCCCTGGTCGGTGCCGAAGGCGATTGCCTTGTCCTTGCCCAGCGGCGCCTTCAGGGCGACCGCGGAGCCGTCCGCGAGCGTGCGCTTGTGCTCGTCCTTGAGGTCCATCATATACAGCTCGGCCATGTCGCTCGCGGGACCTGCGGCCCTGACCTCGCCCCTGGAAAGATAAACGGCGCGGTGGCAAAACGCCTTGACCGCGCCGATGTCATGGGAGACGAAGAGCAGCGTCGTGCCGGATTTGGTCAGACGTTCTAGGCGCTCCATGCACTTGTACTGGAAGGCCATGTCGCCCACCGCCAGCGCCTCATCCACGATCAGGACATCGGGATCGACATTGACCGAGACGGAGAAAGCCAGGCGCATCAACATCCCGCTGGAATAGGTCTTGGTGGGCTGGTCGATGAAGTCGCCGATATCGGCGAAATCGGCGATGGCGTCAAAGCGCTGGTCTATCTCCTCACGGCTCAGGCCGAGAATGGCGCCGTTCATGTAGACGTTTTCGCGGCCGGTAAACTCGGGGTTGAAGCCGCTGCCGAGTTCGAGCAGGGCCGCCACCCGGCCATGGACCTCGATGCTGCCGGAGGTCGGGGTGAGGGTGCCCGCAATCAGTTGCAGCAGCGTGCTTTTGCCCGAGCCGTTGCGCCCGATGATACCGACCGCCTCGCCCTTTCCCACCTCGAAGGAGACGCCCTTGAGCGCCCAGAATTCGCGATAAAATCGCTTCCGACCACGCCACAGGCTTTGCTTGAGCCGGTCCTGGGGCCGATCGTAGATTTGATAGCACTTGCTCAGATCCTGGACACGGATGACAACGGACATCGGCAAAATCCTTGGGCATTGATCACGGTGGTGGAAGACGGGGCCGCTGGATCCTGGAAGAACGGGCCGCCGCCCACATTGTACACGAGGCCTGATGGCGGCCTTCCTTGCCCGCATTTTTCTCACTGCGCGGCGCTGGGAGCAAGTAAACTATGCGGCTTTTGGCATGGCCGTGGCAGTCTATGGCGCCTGGATTGCCGCTCTTCGCTCACAATGAAGGGGGTTGGTGGTCATTGCGAGGAGCACAGCGACGAAGCAATCTCAGCGCCTGTTGCGCAAACGTCACCTTGGTTATCGAGTAATGGATCCTCATCAACAACATCCCACTTCGCTGGCCGCGTTGTTCGCCAGCTTCTGGCGGAACCGCCGGCTGATCCTGCAGATGAGTCAGCGGGAAGTGGTCGGGCGCTATCGCGGCTCGGTGATGGGGCTGGCTTGGTCGTTCTTCAATCCCTTGCTCCTGCTCGTCGTGTATACCTTCGTTTTCTCAGTCGTGTTCAAGTCGCGTTGGGGGGAGGGCGCAGACGAGAGCAAGGCCAATATCGCCATCGTGTTGTTCGCTGGCATGATCGTGAACGGGCTGTTCGCCGAATGCATCAATCGGGCGCCAGGACTGATCCTGTCCAATGTGAATTACGTCAAGAAGGTCGTCTTCCCCTTGGAAATATTGCCGTGGACGGCCATGGGTGCGACGCTGTTTCACGCTGCGATCAGCGTTATCGTCCTGCTCGTCGCACAGTTGATTCTGAGCCACAGCCTGCCCTGGACATCCCTATTTCTCCCCCTCATCTTCCTGCCCCTGGTGCTCGTCACCATGGGCTTTTCCTGGTTCCTCGCAGCGACGGGAGTATTCATGCGCGATATCGCCCAGACCACGGGCATTTTCACCACCGTGCTGACATTTCTGGCGCCGGTTTTTTACCCGATCACGGCTTTGCCGAAAAAATACCAACCTTGGTTGCACCTTAATCCTCTCACCTTCATCATCGAGCAGGCGAGGCTGGTGCTGATTTGGGGGAAATTGCCGGACTGGCTCGGGCTGGCGATCTATTTCGCGGTCAGTTTGCTCATCGCCTCGATGGGGTTCTGGTGGTTCCAGAAAACCCGGAAGGGATTCGCCGATGTCCTCTGAGTCGCCGAAGCCGGCGCCGGGCGAAGTCGTCTGGCATGGCGGTCAGGTTCCCCCGGAAGATCGGAGCCGGCTGCTCGGCCAGTCGCCGATCACCGTCTGGCTCACGGGCCTGAGCGCTTCCGGAAAATCGACGCTGGCCTATGCCCTGGAGCGCCGCCTTGTGGATGCGGGCCATGCCTGTTACGTGCTCGATGGCGACAACATCCGCCATGGCTTGAACAGAGATCTTGGCTTCTCTCACGAAGACCGGACCGAGAACATTCGCCGCATCGCCGAAGTCGCGCGTTTGATGAACGACGCGGGTTTGATCATCGTGACCGCCTTCATCTCGCCCTACCGCGAGGACAGGAGGCTCGCACAACAGATCATCGGCCCGGACCGGTTCTTCGAGATCCATGTCAGCACGCCCCTGGCGACCTGCGAGGCGCGCGATCCCAAGGGCATGTACAGGCGGGCGAGAGCGGGAGCGATAAAGGGGTTCACAGGCGTCGACGCGCCCTATGAGCCGCCCGATTCGCCGGCCATGACGATCGACACTTCCGTCGACACCCTCGCGGCATGTGCACAGCAGGTGCTATCAGGACTGGCCGACAGTATTGCCGCCTTTCCCTGCGGCACCGCCGAGCTTGCCTGACATCATCGGGGAGAGCATCCGACACATGCTGCGCTTTGTCATCAATGGTGAAAAGGTTTTCCGGTAATGGCCCCAGCAAAGAAGAAACGGATAGTTGTTGTCCTAGGCATGCACCGCAGCGGCACCAGCGCGATCACTCGGGGCCTGATGGCTCTGGGCGTCGGCCTTGGCGACCACCTCATGCCGGGTAAGCCGGATAACGAGAAAGGATTCTGGGAAGATCTGGATTTCAATGCGCTTAACGTCGAGATCCTTAAGCTGCTCGGGCACGACTGGGATACCAGCGTGCCCGTCGCTGATACGGAGTTGAGGGATGCCAGGTTGTTGCCGCTGAGGCTGCGCGCCGTCGAGCTATTACGCCAAAAGACCCTCAAGCTGCCGGTTTTCGGGATCAAGGACCCGCGCATTGCCCGCTTGTTGCCATTTTGGAAAGGTGTTTTTGGTCACCTGAATTTTGACATCGCTTACCTTATCGCGCTGCGCCACCCCATGAGCGTGGCGCGCTCCCTCAAGAAGCGGAATGGCTTCGAGCCGGAAAAGAGCTATTACCTGTGGCTTGAACATATGAAGTCGAGCATCCTGGGAACTGATGGCTGCCCACGCCTATTGGTCGACTATGATCTGTTCATGGATCATCCGGAAGCACAGTTGCTGCGCATTGCAGATCGCCTTTGCTTGCCTCCCGGGCCTGATTTCAAAATGATGGTCGAAGCATTCAAACGAGATTTTCTCGACGCTGGTCTGCGCCATACCCGTTTCCTGCAGGAAGACCTACAGCTTGAGCCGGCAGCCCCCGGGAGGCTGGACCCTGCTTATGGCGTCTTGAAAAGAATAGCAATGGACGACTTGTCCATCGAATCTCCGGAAGTCGAGCAGACATTTACCCGATTGGCGCAACACCTTCAAGAAATTTCGCCAGCCTTGCGTTACATGACGGCGCTGGAATGCAATATTTCCAACCTCAGCACCGGCATAACCGAGCGTGACAACCGGCTGTCCAGCGCCAATAAAGGCATCATTGCCCGGGACGAGCACATCGCCGCCCTGAGCCGATCCGTGAGCGCCCGCGACGAACACATCACCGCCCTGGAACAGTCGTTGATCGAACGCGACGAACACATCACAACGCTGAGCCAATCGTTGACCGAACACGACGAACACATCACAACGCTGAGCCAGTCGTTGATCGAACGGGACGGACACATCACAACGCTGAGCCAGTCGTTGATCGAACGGGACGGACACATCACAACGCTGAGTCAGTCGTTGATCGAACGCGATGAGCGCATCGCCACCCTGGATCAGATGACCGCTGAGCACGGTCGCCAGCTTGCCAGTCTCACTCAGGTAATCGGCGATCAGACTAAGCAGATCAATGCAGTGCTCGCATCAAGATCGTGGCGGGTAACCAAACCACTGAGGCTATGTGGCGCCGGCATCCGCACGGTACGGACCAAAATACGCGGATGGAGAGGTGTGGTAAAAAAATGCGTTAGGTTCTTTTATCATCAGATGCCATTAAGTCAATCAGCCAAATGGCGCCTGAGGTCATTTGCATTCAGGCATTTTGGTTCGATCATCGGAGCAAATTCCACAATCACGGTCTCGGAACTGATTGCTGCCAACGGCCGAACATTGGCCTCAGGCGGGACCTTCTCCGGTACCCGTTGGTTTTCCGGAGGCGATAAGACCCAAAGAGTATTGGATTACTTGAACCAACCGGCTGACCCGGAACGCACGCTCTCGTGGGGATACAGCCGGTTCATGCAGCATCTCTGGAAAAGCCGGCCGGACCTGCAGCAGGCGTTCGATCTGGGCTCGGAAGAAGGCCGCAAGAGTTTTGCTCATTGGTATCTGATGTCTGCCAGGCATGAATACGGGCTTCCGGTGGCCGCCTATCCGGACTACGTTCTGAATAGCCTGACGTGCGGCGATAGCGCATCGGTTCGCAACATCGCCAAGGACTTGCTCGACTCGGCTAGGAACGGCACCCCGTCGAGCAAGGGGACAGAAATCGTTCAGGAAATGGCCGCCGATCTCTCCGGGGCCAATCTCATCGGTTACGCACGGGGCGAATTCGGCATGGGCGAACACGTGCGCATGGTCGCGCGCGCCTGCGCCGAAGCACAGACGCCGTTCACCATCATCGACTTCGAAGAAAAGGGCTTCCACGGCAACCGCGACAAGAGCGTCGATTCCTGGATTTCGAACCGTCCAGAATATCGGACAAATATTTTCCACATCAACGCCGACGCTTTTCCCGCCCTGTTCTTCCATTTCGGCCGGGAGCTCTTCGCCGATCACGTCAATATCGGTTACTGGGCTTGGGAACTGGCGAACTGCCCGGAGGAATTCGACCTCGCCCTGAATATGGTCGATGAGGTGTGGGCGATATCCGATTTCGTCCGCGGGTCCTTCCAGCAGCGCTCGCCGGTGCCGGTGATCCATATGCCGCTGGCGGTCTCCATGCCAGAGTTGCAGAGACCATACGACAAGGGCTACTTCGGTCTCCCGGCGGAGGAATTCGTTTTCCTGTTCACCTTCGATGCCGCCTCGTATCTCGACCGGAAAAATCCTTTGGGCGTCGTCTCGGCGTTCAAGCGGGCGTTTCCCGATCGCCGGGACGGCGTTTGCCTGGTTCTCAAGACCATGAACGCCCAGGAGAGCGATCCCCTATGGCAGCAGCTCAGGCGTGAGGTGGATGGCGACCCGCGCATCCGCCTGATCACCTCGCGCATGACTCGTGACGAGATCCTGGGGCTCAACAGCGTCTGCGACGCCTTTGTCTCCTTGCACCGCTCCGAGGGCTTCGGTCGCTGCCTGGCAGAGAGCATGTGGCTGGGCAAGCCGGTCATCGCCACCAACTATTCGGGCAGCCGGGACTTTGCCCGCGAAGGCACGGCCTGCGTCGTCGATTACCGCCTGATTCCCATCCAGGAAGGCAGGTATCCCTGCTGGCAGGGCCAGCTCTGGGCCGACCCGGATATCGAGCACGCCAGTTGGTTCATGCGGAAGCTGCGGAACGATGCCGTTTTCCGGGACTACATTGCAAAGGCGGGTCAGGGCTTCATCCGCAAGAACTTCAACGAGGAAGCGATAGGCGCGAGGTACACGAAACGCCTGAAGGAAATCGCGGTGCGAAATGACCCGGCCGCCCCCGAGAGTTCGCTGAGGGCCGTCCGGGAACCAGACCCGGGTGCGAAAGAAACGATCGTCGGTCGTATCGACCTGCCTCAAGACCGGGCGATCGACCCGGCTCCCTTGCGGGGGACCACCGAGATCGCCGGCTGGACAATTGCAGACTCCGGCATCGCCGGAGTCGAAGCGTTCGTCGATGGACAACGGCTCGGGCAGGCCCACTACGGCATCCTCAGGCCTGACGTCGGCGCCGAGTATCCCGACATGGAGGACGCCTCGCGCTGCGGTTTCTTCTGGATGATGGACACGCGGGCTTTCGCTAACGGCGAACATCGGCTGGAACTGGTCGTCGCCAGTATTTCCGGCTCCTCCATGTCGCTGGCCATGAATGTTCTGATCGACAATTCCATGGCGAACGGTGATCCGGGCTATGGCCGCTGGCTGAAGCGAAATGCCTCTACGCGAACAGAAATAGACAGCATCCGCGATCAGCTCGACGGCATGACGGCAAGGCCGCTGCTGTCGCTCGTCGCGGCGACTCGCGGCAGGACGGATACTTCGCTCGCCGCGGAGACCCTCGCCTCCCTGGCAGAGCAGCTCTATCCGGATTGGGAACTCATGGTCGCCGCGGACGAGCAAGAGGGCATGGAGCTTTTGAGGACCGCAAAAGAACTCGGCATAGAAAACAGGATCCATGTCCGACCACCCGGATCAGATGGGCTGAGGGGCCTGTTCCGCGCCTGCCAGGGCTGGCATGCCGGCGTTATAGACTGGGGCGACCGCCTCGATCCGCGGGCGCTCTTCGCCGTGGCCAGCACGCTGAACGCCGATCCGGCGCTGGACATCATCTACACCGATGAAGACCGGATGGTCGACGGCGAGCGCGCCGATCCCAGCCTGAAGCCCGCCTGGTCCCCGTCCCTGTTCGAGGGCGTCAATTACATCGGCCGGCTCTGGTTCGCCAGGAGGTCGGCCCTGGAGCTTGCGGCAGGCTCTCCGCCTGATGTCGGGGAGATCCCCGAGCATGAGCTGCTCAAGGAGCTGGCGGACAAGACCCGGCACGTCGCGCACATTCCCATGGTGCTCTATAGCCGCCGGGAAGCGGTGCTGCCCCGCGCCGCGCCGATCAAGGGCGCAGCCAACGCCGCTCTTCAAGGCACCACCAGCAGCGCCAGGCCGCTGGTGTCGGTCATCATCCCGACCTGCCTGGGAGATCTGGGCATCGTCGAAAAATGCCTGAGCTCCCTGTTCGAGCGAACCGCTTACGAGCGCATGGAGGTCATCCTGGTGGTGAACAACGTGGCGGACACCGAGGCCACCCGGGCTTTTCTGGCGCGCTGGCCGGCCAAACTCCTCCGCTGGCAGGCACCTTTCAACTGGTCCGCGATCAACAACTTCGGCGCCCTCGGCGCCAGGGGAGAATACCTGCTGTTCATGAACGACGATGTCGAGGTAGTCGGCAGGCACTGGCTGGACTCGATGGTTCGGGCGGCGGGCTCGCCCGGCGTCGGGGCGGTGGGCGCCACCTTGAGGTATCCCAACGGAACCCTCCAGCATATGGGCATTTTCCTGGCGGATCACGGAAGTGGAACCAGCCATGCGTTCCGTTTTTTCACGGGTCGTGAGCCGGAACTGGAACACCTGCTGGCCTGCGATCGTGAATGCACCGCGGTCACGGGCGCCTGCATGCTGACCGGCGCCGACGTCTTCCGCAAGCTGGGGGGCTTCGATGAAGCCTTGCCGCTGGTATGCAACGACACCGATTATTGCCTTCGTCTGCAGGCAAACGACTACCGCTGCCTGGTGGCCGCAAACACGGAGTTGATCCACCACGAAGGCATCAGCCGCGCCGGAATGCCTGAAACCGAGGATGTCAAGCTGTTCCGGGAGCGCTGGGAGAGTCTGCTGGCATTGGGCGATCCCTACATGAATCCGAATCTGATTGCGGCGCGGGATGCCTGGGTGATCAATCCCGAAGCGACCGGCTCGCTGATCGGTCGAAGAATCGGTTTGCCCGGCGCCGTCGATGTCGGGGCGCCGCGATCCGGCCTGGCTTGAATATCCGCAGGAAAGGACTTTTCAGTGAAAGAGTGCAGCAAATCCATCGCCCGCCGGCTCGCGGACTCTAACTTCACCAGCCGCTACTTCGTCGGGTGCGGCCTGGATATCGGCGGAAAACCCGATCCGCTCGGCCTGTACCGTGAACTGTTCTGCCGGATGGCGGCGGTCAGGACCTGGGACTGGGAAGACGGCGACGCCCAATTCCTGGGAGGGGTAGCGGACGGCGAGTTCGATTTCGTCCATAGCAGTCATTGCCTAGAACACCTCGTCGACCCACGCGAGGGCCTGCGCAATTGGCTGCGCGTGGTCCGGCCCGGCGGGCACCTCGTCATCACGGTGCCGGACGAGGACCTGTACGAGCAGGGCGCCTTCCCCAGCACATTCAACCGCGACCACAAATGGACGTTCACGGTGTTCAAGACCCGTTCCTGGAGTCCGCGCTCCTTGAATCTGCTCGACCTGATCCGCGAACTCGGTCCCGCCGCCGAACCGGTGAAGATCGAGCAACTCTCTGCGACCTACCGGTTCGACCTGCCGCGCTACGACCAGACGCTGACCCCGGTGGGCGAGTGCGGCATCGAGATGGTCATCCGCAAGCGGCCCGAAGCCGAGATGGAAGCGGGCGGACGCTGGCTCAGAAGCGCCGACCAGCCGGACCAGGAGCTGCGCCTGCACCTGAACCAGTACCGGGACGACCTGCAGACCCTGAAGCAGGCCAACCAGGGAACCCCCCCGTTCAACAACGACCAACCACTGTAATCGAGGAGCTTGCTGATGCTTGTTCGCGCTCGCGCGCCGCTTCGTCTCGGTCTGGCCGGCGGCGGCACCGATGTCTCCCCTTTCTGCGACGTTCACGGCGGCTGCATCCTCAACGCGACCATCGACCGTTATGCCTACGCGGTGATCAAGACCCTGGACGAACCCTGCGTGCGCTTCGTGTCCACCGACCAGCAGAAGACCGCGAGCTTTCCGCTGGGCGCCGAACTGGCGCTGGATGGCGAACTCGATCTGCACAAGGCCGTGTATCAGGAGGTCGTGCGCAGCTTCAACGGCGGCCGGCCGATTGCGCTGGAACTCAGCACCTTCTGCGACGCGCCGGCGGGCTCGGGACTGGGCTCATCCTCGACGCTGGTGGTGGCGATGCTCAAGGCTTTCGTGGAACTGCTCAACATCCCCCTGGACGACTACGCGCAATCGCAGCTCGCCTACAAGATAGAGCGCATCGATTGCAATCTGCAGGGCGGGCGTCAGGATCAATACGCCGCCACCTTCGGCGGCTTCAACTTCATGGAGTTCTACGCAAACGACCGCGCGGTGATCAATCCGCTGCGCATCAAGAGCGATTTCATCTGCGAACTGGAAGCTTCGCTGGTGCTGTTCTACACCGGTGTGTCGCGCGAATCGGCGCGGATCATCGCCGACCAGAGCGCGAACGTGACGTCGGGTTCGGTCGTCGCCATTGAGGCCATGCACGCGATCAAGCGCGAGGCGATGACCATGAAGGAGTGCCTGCTGAAGGGCGACTTCGCCGGCATCGTCGCGTCGATGCGCGAGGGCTGGGAGAGCAAGAAGCGCTCGGCTAGAACCGTGTCGAACCAGAACATCGAGGAGATCTACGATACGGCGTGCGCCGCCGGCGCGCTCGCGGGCAAGGTTTCCGGCGCGGGCGGCGGCGGCTTCATGATGTTCTTCGCCCCTCCCGACAAGCGCATGGATCTGATCCGGTCCCTGAACCGGTTCGCGGGGCAGGTGAGCAATTGCCACTTCACCGAGCACGGCACGCAGAGCTGGAGAGTCTAATGAAGCAACTGATCAGAAACGGAATGCAGCAGTCCGCCCGCGTGCTCACGGACATGCTCGCGGACGACAAGCTGGCGGCGACGGTCGAAGCGGTGTCCGGGGCCTGCGTCAGCGCCCTGCGCGGCGGCAACAAGCTGCTCTTCATGGGCAACGGCGGCAGCGCGGCCGATGCGCAGCACCTGGCCGGCGAGATGGTGAGCCGCTTCGCTTACGACCGGCCCGGCCTGCCGGCCTTCGCGTTGACCACCGATTCCTCGGTGCTCACCGCCATCGGCAACGACTACGGCTACCAGCATCTCTTCTCCCGCCAGGTGGAGGCGGTCGGCCGGGCCGGCGACGTGCTGTTCGGCATTTCCACCTCGGGCCGCTCGCCCAACGTGCTCGCCGGCCTGGAGGCCGGCCGCCGGATGGGCCTGGTCACCGTGGGCATGACCGGCAACCGGCGGGAGCGGATCACCGGGATCGTCGATCACTGCATCGAGATTCCGTCGGAGTGCACGCCGAACATCCAGGAAGGACACATCGTGATCGGCCACATCATCTGCGGCCTGATCGAACAGCAGGTGTTCCCGCGCTCGCCATGAGAGCCGTGGTGCTGGCGGGCGGGCTCGGCACGCGTCTGCGCGAGCGGGTGCCGGATCTGCCCAAGCCGATGGCGCCGGTCGCCGGTCGGCCCTTCCTCGAATACCTGCTCGACCGTCTGATCGCCGGCGGCATCGATGAGATCACGCTCTCGGTCGGCTATCGCGCCGAGGCGATCGCGGCACACTTCGGCGACCGCTACCGCGGCGCGGTCCTGCGATACGCCCGCGAGACCGAGCCGCTGGGCACCGGCGGCGCAATCATTCATGCCTTGCGCGGGGAAGGGCCGGAGCCGGTGCTGGTGCTGAACGGCGACACCTTCCTGGATATCGACGTGCGCGCCCTGATCCGCTGGTACCAGGCGGCACCGGCGCGCGTGGCGATGGTGCTCAGGCAGACGCCGGACGTGTCGCGCTACGGCTCTGTGGTGCTGTCCGGAGACCGGGTCACGGGCTTCGCCGAGAAGGGCAGGACCGGACCGGGGCTGATCAATGCCGGCATCTACGTGCTCACGCCGGGGGTTCTCGCCGCTTGGGGGCCGCCGGAAAAATTCTCTTTCGAGGCCGACATCTTGCAGCGCCATTGCGACACGCTCAGGCCGAGGGCCTTTGTCACCGACGCCTATTTCATCGACATCGGCGTGCCCGAGGACTTCGACCGCGCCCAGCGCGAACTGCCGGCCATCGTTGCCCGATGAAGCAGCGCGTACCCTTTACAGAAGCAGGCCCGCTACCGCTGCTTCAGTACGAGGCGGCGGATTGAGCCACCCCGCACCCGCAAGAACACCTCGCGTTGGCGCCGTGATCGTCAATTGGAACTCCTTCGATCACCTGCGCCGCTGCCTCGCCGCGCTGGCTGCGCAGGAGACCCCGTTCGCGCGCGTTATCGTCATCGACAATGACAGTATCGATGCTCCGAAGAATCTGGATTTCGCCGCCGGGCCGGAAAATCTGAGCTACCTCCGCTTGCCGTACAACGCCGGTTTTGCCAGAGGCAACAATCTCGCGCTTCAGGAACTTGCTGACTGCGAGTGGGTGGCGCTGATCAATCCGGATGCATTTCTGGATCGCGGCTGGTTGCTGCGTATGATCGAAGCTTCTGTAAATCATCCGGGCTTTTCCTGCTTCGCCAGCCGCTTGGTCAGCGCAAACCAGCCTTCGATCCTGGACGGTATGGGCGATGCTTATCATGTCAGCGGCCTGGTCTGGCGTCATGGTCACGGCCGGCCCCTGAGGGAAACTCCCGCCGTTGAGGTGTTCAGTCCCTGCGCGGCGGCCGCTCTCTATCGGAGGGAGGCGCTGCTTGCCGTCGGCGGCTTCGACGAGGATTTCTTCTGCTACGTCGAGGACGTGGATCTCGGCTTTCGCTTGCGACTCGCCGGCCATCGCTGCATGCTCGTGCCCGGCGCCATAGCGCATCACGTCGGCTCGGCCACGACTGGGGGGAAGCACAGCGATTTTGCGATCTACCACGGCCACAGGAATCTGGTGTGGGCGTACGTCAAGAACATGCCTGGCGTACTGTTCTGGGCCTTGCTGCCCTTGCACTTGGCGATGAATCTCGTCAGCGTTGCCTGGTTTGCTTACAGAGGACAGGGCCGAGTGATCCTGCGCGCAAAGCGGGACGCCGTCAAAGGGCTTGCCAAAATGTGGCGCAAGCGCCGTGAGATCCAGGCGCGTCGCTCGGTTTCCACTCGCGAGATCTGGCGGGTCATCGATAAGCGGCTCAGGAAAAACCCGTCAGAGGTAGCTTAGTTCGGGCTCAGCGATCGCCGTAGTAGCCCCGGTACCAATCGACGAACCTGCCCACTCCATCACGCACCGAAGTCGCCGGCGAGAAGCCGGTCAGCGCCTTGAGGTCGGAGGTGTCGGCGTAGGTCGCCGGGACGTCGCCGTCCTGCAGCGGCAGGAAATTCTTGATCGCGGTCTTGCCCAGCGCCCGCTCCAGGGTCTCGATGTAGCCCATCAATTCCACCGGCTGATTGTTGCCGATGTTGAGCACGCGGTAGGGGGCATCGCTCGATGCCGGATCGGGGTCCATCGGATCGAAGGCGGGATCGGCTGCCGCCGGCCGGTCGAGGACGCGGATCACGCCTTCGGCGATGTCGTCGATGTAGGTGAAGTCGCGGCGCATCCTGCCGTGGTTGAAGACGTCGATCGGCCGGCCTGCGAGGATCGCCTTGGTGAACAGGAACAGCGCCATGTCCGGCCGGCCCCACGGGCCATAGACGGTGAAGAAGCGCAGCCCTGTGGTCGACAGGCGGAAGAGATGGCTGTAGGTGTGCGCCATCAGCTCGTTGGCCTTCTTGGTGGCGGCGTAGAGGCTGACCGGATGGTCGACGTTGTCGTGCTCGGAGAAGGGCATCCGGGTGTTGCCGCCGTAGATGCTCGAACTGCTGGCATAGACCAGGTGCTCGACCCCGGCGTGGCGGCAGCCCTCCAGCACATTGACGAAGCCGACCACATTGCTGTCGACGTAGGCGTGGGGATTCTGCAGCGAGTAGCGCACCCCGGCCTGGGCGGCGAGGTTGATCGCGCGCTGCGGTTTCTCGCGCTCGAACAGCGCCGCCATGCCCGGCCGGTCGGCGATGTCCAGACGCGCGAGCGAGAAGCCCGGCTGCGGAGTCAGGCGGGCGAGCCGCGCCTCCTTCAGCGCGACCTCGTAGTAGTCGTTGAGATTGTCTACGCCGACGACTTCGTCGCCGCGCGCGAGCAGGCGCTCGCAGACGTGCATGCCGATGAAGCCGGCCGCGCCGGTGACCAGGACTTTCATGGTGGCTTACCGATTTTTCAGATCGAGCATTTTCGCATACTTGGCGAAGCTGTTGCCGCAGCCGATCAGGATGTGAATGAGCCCCGGGACGCCGTCGAGCAAGCCCAGCCGGAGAAAGTAGAACTTGACGAAGCGCGCGAGCGGCGAGAGCAGCAGTTGCGCGACGTGGGCGCGGCGGCCGGCATCAAAGGCCTGCTGCGCGGCCAGCGTGGTGTAGCGGTTCTGCTTGGCCAGATAGGCGTCCAGGGTCTCGGCCGAGTCGTGCAGCAGGTCGCCGGTGAGCGTGCCGATGACGACATCGGTGACCACCTTCTCATGCACCGCGTCGTCGGACCAGCGCGCGCGGCGGCGGTCGAACAGGCGCAGGCTCCAGTCGGGATAACCCTCGCCGTGGCGCAGATAACGGCCGAGGAAGCGGTTGCGGCGGGGGAAGCGGTAGGCAGAGCGGCTCGATGCTGCCCGCGCCCGTTCGATCGCTGCCCGCAGCTCGGGACTGACGCGCTCGTCGGCATCCACGCACAGCACCCAGTCGTGCGCCGCCTGCGCCACCGCGTACTGCTTCTGCGGCCCGAAGCCGCGCCACCCGGCTTCGATCACCCGAGCGCCGCGCGCTCGCGCCAGTGCCACTGTGCCGTCGTCGCTGCCCGAATCGACCACCAGGATCTCGTCGCAGAAGGCGAGGCTCTCCAGGCATTCCGGCAACTGGCGGGCGGCGTTCTTGGTGATGATCACCGCCGACAGCGGCGCCCTGACAGCGGCGCTCACCATAGCGTCTCGATCGGGAAATCCGCGAAGGCCGGATCGAGCGTCAGCAGCGCCACCCCTTCGAGCTCCGCCTGGGCGGCCAGCATCCGGTCGAAGGCGTCGCCGTAACGAAGCGGATAGCCGCCCGCACGCAAGCAATGGCGGTAAGAAATGGGGAGCTGGACAAAACCGTCGGCGACCACCAGCTCCTCGAACCGGAGATAGGCATCGGCGGCGTGCGGCAGCTTCCCGAGACGGTGTTTGGTGGCGATTTCCCAGGCGCTGGCGGCGCTCACCAGAACCTCGTTGGCCTCGTCGGCGATCAAGGCGCGGGCCCCGGCCGACAAGCGCTCATCATCGACGAACCACCAAAGCAGGGCGTGGGTATCGAGCAGCAGCCTCATTTCCGGCGCCGTGGCTCGTGCTTGCGACCCTGCTCCCAGGCGCGCGCCTCCCGCTCCGGCAAGGGCTCGAAGAAGGCATCGGTGATCGCGCCCTTGAGCCTGCCCGGCTGGCGCCTGGGCATTTCGGTCTGCAGCGGCAGCAGGCGGGCGTAGGGCTTGCCCGCCTTGGCCAGGATGATCTCCTCGCCGGCGTGCGCCCGCTCCAGGAGCCGCGACAGATGCGTCTTGGCTTCATGGACATTGACGGTGACGCTCATGATGCCTCCCTTCTCTGTCCCACAGGGACCTCCTCCGGTCGTCGTTGCGAGGCCGAAGGCCGTGGCAATCTGAGATTGCTTCGCTGCGCTCGCGATGACGGTTCATTTCGTCGTTGCGAGGCCAGAAGGGCCGCGGCAATCTGCAATAATGTTAGTCTAGTCCAGTGACTTAGTCTATCACATGGGAACGGCAGGTTATAATCGTTGCACTCATGCGCATCCTCCTGGTCAAGACCTCCTCCTTAGGCGACGTCGTGCACAACCTGCCGGTCGCGAGCGACCTCGCCGTGCGCTTCCCCAATGCCACCATCGACTGGGTGGTGGAGGAAGGCTTCGCGGATATACCGCGTCTGCACCCGGCGGTGGCGCGTGTGATTCCAGTGGCATTGAGGCGCTGGCGGCGCAAGCTGCTCTCGGCTTTGACCTGGCGCGAGCTGGCGGCCTTCAGGCGGGCGCTGCAGACCGAGGCCTACGATCTGGTGCTGGACACCCAAGGGCTGGTCAAGAGCGCCCTGATCACGCGGCTGGCGCGACTCACTCGCGGCGGCAGGCGCGTCGGCTACGCCGCGGAGGCGGCGCGCGAGCCGCTGGCGGCGCGCTTCTACGATGCGGGCATGGCCATCCCGAAGAACCTCCACGCGGTGGAGAGGAACCGCTGGCTGGCCGCCGCTGCCACCGGCCAACTGCCCGATCTGCCGCTCGCCTACGGCATCGCTGCCGCCCCGCTCGCGGCCGACTGGCTGCCCACCGGCCCCTACGCGGTGCTGTTTACCGCCAGCAGCCGCGCCGACAAGGGCTGGCCCGACGCCGACTGGATGACGCTGGGCGCGTGGCTTTCTGCGCGCGGCCTGTCGCTGGTACTGCCGGCGGGGTCAAGTCCCGAGCGGCAGGCGGTCACGCGCCTGGCAGGACGCCTGGGCGACGCGCAGGTCGCGCCGCCGCTGTCGATCGCGGCAATCGCCGGCCTGGTCGCCGGCGCACGCCTGGTGGTCGGCGTCGATACCGGCCTCACCCACCTCGCCGCAGCCCTGGGCAGGCCGACGCTGGCGCTGTTCTCGGCCTCCGATCCGCTGCTCACCGGCGTCTATGGCGGCAACCGGATCACGAACCTCGGCGCCAGAGGACTAGCACCGACGGCGGCCGAAGCGATCGCCGCGACCGCGGCGCTCCTTGCCTGATGGCGCGTTTCCTCTACACGCTGGCGGCCGTCGCCCTGCTGCCCTGGGCATTGATCCATCTGCTCTGGCGCGCGCGCCGGCAGCGCGAATACCTTAGCCACTGGAACGAGCGCTTCGGCCGCTACCGGACGCCGCGACCTGAGCGACCGCTGATCTGGATCCACGCCGTCTCGGTCGGCGAGACGCGCGCCGCCCAGCCGCTGGTCGCGCTATTGCGCCAGCGCTATCCGCGCTACGCGATCCTGTTCAGCCACATGACCCCGACCGGCCGGGCCACCTCGGTCGAGCTGTTCGGCGACCAGGTCACCCGCGTCTATCTGCCCTACGACACGCCCTGGGCAATGCGCCGCTTCCTCGACCATTTCCGGCCGGTGCTGGGCGTGATCATGGAGACCGAGATCTGGCCCAACCTGGTCGCCGCCTGCCGTGCCCGGAGCACCCCGCTGCTGCTGGTCAATGCCCGCCTTTCGGAGCGCTCATCGCGCCGCTACGCGCGCTTCCCGGCGCTGGTGCGCGCAGCGCTAGCCGGACTCGCCGCGGTTTCGGCACAGAGCGAGGACGACCGCCTGCGGCTGACCGCCCTCGGAGCCAAAGACGCGCGGGTCACCGGCAACCTGAAGTTCGACGTGGCGCCAGAGCAGGCGCAACTGGAACTGGGGCGCGCCTTGCGTGCGCGCATCGGTGATCGGCCGGTGCTGCTCGCCGCCTCGACGCGCGAGGGCGAGGAAGAACTGATCCTGGACGCCTTGCGTCAGCGGCCGATCGCGGGATTGCTGCTGATCCTGGTGCCGCGCCATCCGCAGCGCTTTGCCGCGGTGGCGGCGCTGGCCGCGGCCAGGGGATACGTGGTCACGCGGCGCAGCGAGAACCGGCCGGTGCCGGCCGGGACCGAGGTGCTGATCGGCGACAGCATGGGCGAGATGTTCGCCTACTACGCCGCCTGCGACCTCGCGCTGATCGGCGGCAGCCTGCTCGACTACGGCAGCCAGAATCTGATCGAGGCCTGCGCGGTCGGCACGCCGCTGCTGCTCGGCCCATCGACCTACAACTTCGCCGAGGCGGCGAGCCACGCGTTGGCCTGCGGCGCTGCGCGCCAGGTCACAGATGCGGGAGAGATGATCGCGCTCGCCGCGCAACTGCTCGCGGACGAGGCAGCGCGGCGAACGATGGGAGAGGCCGGGCGCCAATTCGCCGCGCGCCATCGGGGCGCCAGCCTGCGCACGCTGGCGCTGCTGGCGGAGTATCTGCCGCCTACTGCAGCAGGGTGTTGATCGCGGCGACGTCGGCCTCGGACAGGGTGCCGGCCGCGGCTTTGAGCTTGAGCTCGGCGGTGAGCGTATCCAGGCGCGCCTTGGCCAGATCGCGGCGGGTCGAATAGACCTGCTGCTGCGCGTTCAGCACGTCGATATTGATGCGCACCCCGACCTCGTAGCCGAGCTTGTTGGAATCGAGCGCTGTCTGCGAGGAGACCAGTCCCTGCTCCAATGCCTTGACCTGCGCCAGTCCCGAGGTGACGCCGAGATAGGCCTGGCGGGCGGCGAGCGCGGCCTGGCGGCGGGCGTTGTCGAGATCGAAGCGGGCCTTCTCGCGCAGTGCCGCCGCCTCGCGCTCCCGGGAACTGATGGCGCCGCCGGCGAACACCGGAATCGCCAACTGCAGGCCGACGACGGTCGAGTCGACGTCGCTGCCGTGCATCACCTGGCCCAGCGCCAGGGTGCTGGTTTGCGAGCTGCGGCCGTGGCTGGCGACCAGGTCCAGGGTCGGGTAATGGCCGGCGCGCTGCTTCTCCACCTCGCGATCGGCGATCTCCAATGCCGCCCGGGAGGCTTGCACCGCCAGGCTGCCCTGCTCGGCCGAGGCGGCCCACTTGGCGATGTCGTCGGGCTGCGGCCGACCGATCTCGACGCCGGGCTTCAGGGCCGCGAGCGCTTGCGGCTCCTTGCCGATCAGCATTTCCAGGGCATGGCGCTTGACCTGCAGATCGTTGTCGGCGGCGATCTCCTGCGCCGTGGTCAGATCGAAGCGCGCCTGCGCCTCGTTGGTGTCGGTGATGGTGGCGGTGCCGACCTCGAAGTTGCGCTTGGCAGCAGCCAGTTGCTCGGAGATCGCCGCCTTCTGCGCCCGGGCGGTGGCCAGCGTCTCCTGCGCCAGCAGCACGTCGAAATAGGCCTGGGCGACGCGCAGGATCAGGTCCTGCTTGGCCAGCGCGTATTGCGTCTCGGCCTGCGCCACGGCCAGTTCCGACTGCTTGTAGCCGGCCCAGTTCTGCCAGCGGAACAGGGGCTGGGACAGGGACAGCGACCAGCCGTTGCTGTTGTAGTCGGCCGGAATGTCGCCGGCGGATGGCCGGCTCTGGTAGTCGAGCCTGTTCCACATCGTATTGGCCGACAGGCCGATGTTCGGCAGCAGGCCGGCCCGGCCCTGGGGCAGCTTCTCGCGGCCGGCGGCCAGCGCCGAGCGGGCGGCGGCGTATTGCGCGTCGTAGCCGACCGCCTCGCGATAGACGCCGAGCAGATCGGCGGCCTGCGCCGTCCCGGCAGACAGCAGCAGAATCAGCAGCGTTGTTTTCATGTCTTGCCTCTCCATGCCCCGAAATGGGGACTCAATACGTCGGCATGGCGGGATCGACTTGCTGGGCCCAGGCCGCAACGCCGCCGTAGAGGTTGTACAGATTCGAGAAACCTTGCTGCTCCAGGAACATCGCCACCTGAAAGCTGCGCGCGCCGTGATGACAGATCACCACGATCTCCCGCTCCCGGCCTTGCTCGCCACCCAATTCCATGAAGCGCGCCGGGATGCTCCTCATCGCCATCGGCTGCGCCCCAGGGATGCGGCAGACGTCCAGCTCCCAGGGCTCGCGCACGTCGAGCAGCAGGGGCTTGGGGCGGGTGGGATCGTCTAACCATGCGCTAAGCTGTGGCGCGGTGATTTGCTGCATGGCGCCTCAGAACACGAAGCGCTGCGCGTGCTGCGCATTGACCAACTGCGGCGCCTGGGTCTCGAACAGGCTCTCGGTGCGGAAGCCGTCCTCGGTCCGGGTCACCAGCTGCGCGCGCATCACCGGCAGCTCGCCGACGATGGCGAACAGGCGGCCGCCGACCTTGAGCTGCGCCAGCAGTTCGGGCGGCAAGAGCGGCAGGCTGCCCGAAACCATGATCACGTCGTAGGGCGCCTGGGCCGGCCAGCCCAGCGCCGCGTCGCCGGTCTCAACGCTGACCTTGGCGACGTTCTGGCGGCGCAGATTGGCGCGCGCGATCTCGGCCAGTTCGGGCACGAGCTCGACGCTCCACACCCGGTCGGCATGAACCGCCAGCAACGCCGCCATGTAGCCCGAACCGGTGCCGATCTCCAGGACCTTGTCGGACTTCTTCACCTGCAGCGCCTGCAGCGCGCGGGCTTCGATTTTCGGCGACAGCATCGTGGCACCCGGATATTTGCCGCCGGCCAGCGGCAGCTCGGTGTCGGCGAAAGCCAGCGCGCGATAGGCCGGCGGCACGAATTCCTCGCGCTTGACCGCGTAGAGCAGGTCCTGGACATCCTGGTCGAGCACTTCCCAGGGCCGGATCTGCTGTTCCACCATGTTGAAGCGCGCTTTTTCTAGGTTCATGAAGGTTCTCCCGAGGGCGTAATATTAGCACAGTCTAATATTACATCAGCAAAAGGCTATTTTACCCTACCTGGAGGCGGCACCACAGGTCGCACGAGCGCCGCCCCGGCCGGCGCCGGGGAGATCACGGGGCGATCGATTCCTTGATCAGCCGCTTGTTGGTCGGCTGCAGCGGCCGGGCGTTGTCGGGATAGAGGCGGGAGAAGATCGCGACCTGCTCCGGGGACACCTGCACCGGCTGCTTCATCACCAGCCAGAGCACCTGCTCGGTGCAAGGCGGCGTCGTCAAGGAGCCCATGTAGGCGTAGTAGCCGCGGTTCGCGGGCAGCAGCTTGGTGAGGTCGATGGCGGTGGAAGGCGCCAGATCCTGGCCGACTTCGAGCGGCAGGTTGTTCCAGAAGGTCTGGATCAGCGGATTGGCGGCGCCCAGTTCCAGCGGCACCGCCAGCACCGCCACGTGGCCGTCCTCGTCGCGGTGGGTGAAGTGCGCGACCATGGGAAAGCCGCGGCCATTGACGCGTTCCTCGGAGGGATGATGGAAGTCGACGCGGGTGAGTTCGTACTGCCGCCCCATGACGCTGATGGTGCTGCCCGGACCGACATTCACCTCGATCGTGTGACCGGTATCTGCGATGCGGAACAGCGAGTTCTTGTAGTCGAACTTGATCGGCTCCTGGTCGACCCGGATGCCGTCCTCGATATTGATCGGCGACTGCATCCTGCCGGCAGCGCAGGCGGCATAGTCGGGGCGCAGCTTGCTCCAGTTGGCGGGACCGCCGGCGCCTTCGTAGCTCCAAGGAATGCCCGCGACCGAGGGCGCGGACGGCGGCGCCGGTGCCTTGACCACCCGCCTCGGCCGGCGGTGCGTGTAGCGCGTCGGCGCCTGAACCGAGGCACGCTGCGCTGCCGGGGGCTGCTCCTTGGCCACGCTGAGCATGTCGGCGTACATCACCTTGGCCGGCGGCTCGGGCGTCTTGACGGCATGGGACTGCGCCGCGGCAGCCAGCTTTCCGGCCTCCTCCGCCACCTTCCTCATTTCGCCGACGGTGCGCGGCTTGCAGGCCTCTTCGAGCAGCTTTTCGTCGACGCTGCCGGCGGCCGCGTTCATCTGCCTGGGCGATTCGATCGGCTCCTCGCGCACCAGCCGGCCCTCGCGCAGATAGACACGCTTGATTGTGGTGAAGCGGTGCTTCTCGCAGTCGTAACGATTGAGGGCCTCGACCGTCGAGTAGTCCTCCTTGCTGCCGGAGATCGCCACTTCCCGGCCGAGCACCAGGCGGGTCCAGGCCAGGGTCTGGCCGATGCCGACGCGGGCGATGCGCGTCTTGTCGATATCGATGCGCTCGCCGTGATCGCTCGCCACCGGCTGCCAGTTGGCGGCCGCGGCCTGGCCGCAGGCCAGGGCGCCGAGCAGGATCATGGTTTTCGAGCGTGGGTGCAGACGTAAATACGGACACATGTGAAGCTTCCCCTTCAAGCCGTCTCAGACCTAACGGCCGGAACACCCTGAACTTTAGCATTCTACCGGGCCCCGGCGCTTGACCCTGAGCTCTCCCGGGTTGCATTCGCACTGGCTTTCCAGTAACTTAAACAGTTCCGCCGCGGGGCCCGCAGCCCCGCCCCCCTGGAGCCATTCCGATGAACGCCAACGAAAAATTCCTCGCCTCGAACGCCCACGTGGACGAGGCCGTCGTCCAGTCCCTGCCCCGCTCGCGCAAGATCTATGTCGAAGGCAGCCGCCCCGACATCCGCGTGCCGATGCGCGAGATTTCCCAATCCGAGACGCCGGCCGCGATGGGCGCCGAGGCTAACCCGCCGATCTGCGTCTATGACTGCTCGGGGCCGTACACCGATCCTGCGGCCAGGATCGACATCCGTTCCGGCCTGGCCCCCCTGCGCTCGACGTGGATCGAAGAGCGCGGCGACAGCGAGGAGCTGCCCGCGCTCACCTCCGCTTTCGGGCGCGAACGCGAGAACGACAGCGCCCTGGCGGAAATGCGCTTCAATCTCCAGCGCCGCCCGCGCCGCGCCAAAGCCGGCGGCAACGTCACGCAGATGCACTACGCCCGGCGCGGCATCGTCACGCCGGAGATGGAATTCGTCGCCATCCGCGAGAACCAGAAGCGCGAGGGACTCAGCGAACTCCTGCTGCGCCAGCATCCGGGCGAATCCTTCGGCGCTTCGATACCGAAGCTGATCACGCCGGAGTTCGTCCGCGACGAGATCGCCCGCGGCCGCGCCATCATCCCGGCCAACATCAACCACCCGGAAGCCGAGCCGATGATCATCGGCCGCAACTTCCTGGTCAAGATCAACGCCAACATCGGCAACTCGGCGCTGGGCTCCAGCATCCAGGAAGAGGTCGAGAAGATGACCTGGTCGATCCGCTGGGGCGGCGACACGGTGATGGATCTGTCCACCGGCAAGAACATCCACGAGACGCGCGAGTGGATCGTCAGGAACAGCCCGGTGCCGATCGGCACCGTGCCGATCTACCAGGCGCTGGAGAAGGTGAACGGAAAAGCCGAAGACCTCACCTGGGAGATCTTCCGCGACACCCTGATCGAGCAGGCCGAGCAGGGCGTCGACTACTTCACCATCCACGCCGGGGTGCGTCTGGCCTACATCCCGATGACCGCCAAGCGCCTGACCGGCATCGTCTCGCGCGGCGGCTCGATCCTGGCCAAGTGGTGCCTGTCGCACCACAAGGAAAATTTCCTGTACACCCACTTCGAGGACATCTGCGCAATCATGAAGGCCTACGACGTCGCCTTCAGCCTCGGCGACGGCCTGCGGCCGGGCTCGATCCAGGACGCCAACGACGAGGCGCAGCTGGGCGAGCTCGCGACCCTGGGCGAGCTGACGCAAATCGCCTGGAGACACGACGTCCAGGTGATGATCGAGGGTCCCGGCCACGTGCCGCTGCACATGATCAAGGAGAACATGGAGCTGCAGCTCTCGCTCTGCCACGAGGCGCCCTTCTACACCCTGGGACCGCTCACCACCGACATCGCGCCGGGCTACGACCACATCACCAGCGCCATCGGCGCGGCGATGATCGGCTGGTACGGCACCGCCATGCTCTGCTACGTGACGCCCAAGGAGCACCTCGGGCTGCCCGACAAGAACGACGTCAAGGACGGCATCATCGCCTACAAGATCGCCGCCCACGCCGCCGATCTGGGCAAGGGTCACCCTGGCGCGCAGATCCGCGACAACGCCTTGTCCAAGGCGAGATTCGAATTCCGCTGGGACGACCAGTTCAACCTCGGCCTCGATCCCGACAAGGCGCGCGAGTTCCACGACGAGACCCTGCCGCAGGAGGGCGCCAAGCTGGCCCACTTCTGCTCGATGTGCGGCCCGCACTTCTGCTCGATGAAGATCACCCAGGACGTGCGCGACTATGCAGCGGCCCAGGGCGTCTCGGAAATCGAGGCGCTGAAGCAGGGCATGGAAACGAAAGCCGTGGAATTCGTCAAGAGCGGGGCGGAAATCTACCGCAAGGCGTGAGCCGGTCGGCAAGGGCCTGCCGCCCCAATTGCGGCGCCTGCTGCATCGCCCCCTCGATTTCCTCGGCCATCCCCGGGATGGCAAACGGCAAGCCCGCGAATGTCCGCTGCGTCCAGCTCAGCGCCGGTCTCGATTGCGCGATCTTCGCCAGCGGCGAGCGCCCGTCCTGTTGCTCCGGGCTGCGACCGTCGGCGGAAATGTGCGGCGAGTCGCGCGAGCAGGCGCTGGCTTACCTGGAGCGCCTGGAGCGGCTAACCGCGTAGTCCGGGCTGTCCCGGATTACAGGAACTTCAGCGGGTCGATGCCCCACTTCTCCGGACTCTCGTGGCTGACGATCCGGTCGCCGCCGCCGTGGCCCAAGGGTTTGGCGAGATCCACTTCCAGGGTCGGCAGATAACGCTGCTTGCCGCTGTCGTAAAACACCTTGACCACCGGCTGCAGCAGGTTGCTCTCGGACTGCTCGACGACCACGCCGATGCGCCCTGATTCGAGCAGCACCAGGGTGCCGACCGGGTAGATGCCGATGGTGCGCAGGAAGGCCTGGACCAGGGTCGGATTGAAGTGGAACTTGCTCCACTCGAAGATCTTGCGCAGCGCCTCGTGCGGCACCAGACCCTTGTGGTAGCAGCGCTCCGAGGTGATCGCGTCATAGACGTCGCAGATCGCCGCCATCTGCCCCATCTGGGTGATCGCCTCGCCCTTCAGGCCCTCCGGATAGCCCGAGCCGTCGTGGCGCTCGTGATGCTGGGCGGCGACCTGGATCGAGGTCTCGGCAATGCCGTCGGTCTCGGAGAGGATCTTCTTGCTCTCGACGACGTGGCACTTCATCACCTTGAACTCCTCGTCGCTGAGCCGGCCCGGCTTGTTCAGGATCTTGTCGGGCACCTTGACCTTGCCGATGTCGTGGAGCAGGCCGCCGATGCCGGCGAGATGGATGATGCCGGCGTCCATGTCCATGGCGCGGCAGAAGGACACCAGGAGCGCGCACACCGAGACCGAGTGCATGAAAGTGTAGTCGTCCTTGTTCTTGACCCGGGTGAGCGAGAGCAGCGCGCCGCCGTTTCTCAGGATCGACTCGGTCATCTGCATCACCACCGGCTCCGCCTGTTCGAGCTTGACCTGCTGCCCCAGGCGCACGTCCTGCATGATGTTGTGGATGATCCGGTTGGCTTCGCCGTGGATCTTTTTGGCGCGGACCAGCTCTTCGCTGGCGGGGATCTTGCGCTCGGGCACCGGCTCGACCGCGGCTCTCAGCATCTCGTGCTCGAGGTGCTCGGTCACTTCCTCTGCGCTCGGCGCATCGGCAACGTCGTCGCCGCGACTCGGATCGATATAGACCTCGTGGATGCCGGACGAGGCGATCTTCTTCACCATCGCCTCATCCTTGACGGCGAAGGCGCTGCGCAGGAAGGGATGGGACATCCAGTCGCTGCCCAGGTCGCTCACGTACATGCCCGGCTTGAGCTGCTCTATGCTGATCTTCTTGGCCATCGGGCTTATTGAAGGGCTTATTGAAAGCTCATGTTAGACTTTAGCGCCAGCCGGTTGCCGCCATCCCGCCTCACCGCTCCCCATCCTTCCTCCGCGCCCGGCAGCCATTCTAGCGATGATTTAACGACAAATGGGCGAAGCGTTCGAAATCCCGAGCTGCGTCAAGCTTGCCTTCCGGATCGGGAAGCGCCGCCCGGTAGAGCGGGCCCGTCCTTGACCACGCCGCCCCCGTCCGGCTTCGACGCGCGCCGCTTCAAACGCGTCGAGCGCGACGGCTACAACCTGATCGCAAGGCGCTATCTCGACGGCGCTAGCGCGCGCGCCGCCCTGACCGACGCCCTGCTCGAAGCCGCGAATCTCTCTGCCGGCCAGACACTGCTCGATCTGGCCAGCGGCCCCGGGGTCCTGGCCCAGGCGGCCTTGCCGCGCGTCGCCCCGGGCGGCAGGGTCATCGCCAGCGACCTGGCCGAGGCCACCCTGGCGGCCGGCCGCAGCGCCTGTCCGGGTCTCCTTTGCGCCGCGGCCGACGCCGAGGCGCTGCCGTTTCCGGACCACAGCTTCGACCGCGTGCTGTGCGGGCTGGGCCTGATGTTTTTTCCCGACGAGCATCTGGCCCTGGCCGAGATGCGCCGCGTCCTGCGCCCCCGGGGCAGGCTGGCGCTGTCGATCTGGGGTGCGGCCGGGCAGGCGCCGTTGGTCGAGTGCGCGCTGGCCTGCCTGCGCCGCCTGCTGCCGGCGCCCAAGGTAGCGCGACCCTCGCCGCTGCGCCTGGCTCCGCTGCTGCCGGACCTGCTCGCCCGCGCGGGTTTTGCCGACATCGACATCAGGACTTGCGAGCTGGTCTTCGTCTATCCGGACGCCACCGGCTACTGGCAGGCCTTCCTGGATCTCGCCGGCGGCGCCGCCGGCAGCCTCTCCCGGCTGCCGGCTGAAACCCAGGCGCGCTTCCCGGTCGAGGTGGCGCAGGAACTGGAGCCCTTCCGCGCAGGCGGCGGCTTCCGCCTGGTCAACACGGTGCTGATCGCGAGCGCGCTCAGCGGATAAGGACGCGGGCGGGGCTGCGGTATAATCCGCGCCCCTCATTCCGCTTCCTTCCATGAACGTCCTTTTCGAAGAGGACGGCGCCTTCCGGGCAGGCACCGTGCTCGCCGACAACAACACCTCGTTGCAGGTCGAGCTGGCCTCGGGCAAGCGCGCCAAGGTCAAGGCGGCGAACGTGCTGCTGCGCTTTGCCGAACCCGCGGCTGCCGAACTGATGATGCGCGCCGAGGCCGAGGCCGGCGGCATGGACACCGATTTCCTCTGGGAGGCCTGCCCCGAGGCCGAGTTCGATTTCTCCGACTTCGCCCGCGACTATTACGGCCGCGCCCCGACTCCGGTCGAGGCCGCCGCCGCCCTGCTGCGCCTGCACGCGGCGCCGATCTATTTCCACCGCAAGGGCCGCGGCCGCTTCCGCAAGGCGCCGCCGGAAATCCTTCAGGCGGCGCTGGCCGGTCTGGAGAAGAAGCGGCAGCAGGCGTTGGCGATCGAGCGCATGGTCGAAGCGTTGAAGGCCGGGCAACTGCCGGCGGAGTTCCCGCCGCTGCTCGGCCAACTGCTCTACAAGCCGGACCGCAACCGGATCGAGACCCGCGCGCTGGAAGCCGCCTGCGCCGACACCGGCCTGTCGGCGCCGCGCCTGCTGGAACGCTGCGGCGCCCTGGCCGGCAGCCACGACTACCACCTCGGCCGCTTCCTGTACGAGTACTTCCCGCAGGGTACGGGTTTCGGCCAGACGCCGACGCCGGCCGAGCCGGCCGGTCTGCCGCGGGCCGAGGTCGCCGCCTTCAGCATCGACGACGCCCACACCACCGAGATCGACGACGCCTTCTCGGTGACCCGGTGCGAGCAGGGCTGGCAAATCGGCATCCATATCGCCGCACCCGGTCTGGCGCTGCGACCCGGCGACGAACTGGGGGCGATCGCCCGCAGCCGGCTGTCCACCGTCTATATGCCGGGGAAGAAGATCACCATGCTGCCCGAAGAAGTGGTGCAGCGCTTCACCCTGGGCGCCGGCCGCGACTGCCCGGCGATATCGCTCTACCTCGTGGTCGCCGCCGACTATTCGCTCGTCGGCCACGAGACCCGGATCGAGCGCGTGCCGGTGGTCGCCAACCTGCGCCATCACGACATCGAGCCGCTGTTCAACGAGGAGACCCTGGCGACGGGACTGCCAGATTTTCCCTTCGGCGCCGAACTGAAGCTGCTCTGGGAACTGGCGACGGTGCTCGAAGCCGGGCGCGGCAAGGCCTCTACCCAGCAGAACTTCAGCGACTTCAATTTCGTCGTCGACTGGAATCAGGAAACGCCCGCGGGCCCCGGCCGCGTCGCGATCAGCGAGCGGCGGCGCGGCTCGCCCTTGGACAAGCTGGTGGCCGAGCTGATGATCGCCGCCAACGCCACCTGGGGCCGGGCACTGGCCGACGCCGGCATCAGCGCCCTGTACCGGGCGCAGAGCGCCGGCAAGGTGCGCATGACCACGGTCGCGGCGCCGCACGAGGGACTGGGCGTCGATTGCTACGCCTGGTCCAGTTCGCCGCTGCGCCGCTACGTGGACCTGGCCAACCAGTGGCAGCTGATCGCCTGGCTCACCGGCGGGGAGCCGCCCTTCGCCGCCCATTCGGCGGAACTCCTGGCGGCGCTGCGCGACTTCGAGCTGACCTACGCCGCCTACGCCGAATTCCAGCGCGCCATGGAGCGCTACTGGTGCCTGCGCTGGCTGCTTCAGGAGGGAATCCGGCAGAGGGATGCCAGCGTGCTCAGGGAAAACCTGGTGCGCATCGATGGCCTGCCGCTGGTGCTGCGCGTGCCCTCCCTGCCGCCGCAGGAGCGGGGCGTGCGGGTGCGGCTGGAGTTCGAGAAGATCGATCTGCTCGAAGCCGAGATCCGGGCGCGCTTGGTCGAGATCCTGGCGCCAGCGGCCGAAGTGGCGGTGAATGAAGCCTCTGTTAGCGCTTTAGAAGACGACATCCTGCCGGAGTAAAATCTCCGCCCATGCAGAAGCTTATCGCGTGGCCCGGCCCGCTCGCCCGCATGGCGCCCTCGCAGCGCCACCTGGTCCTGGCGCTCGCCGCTTCGGTGCTGCTGCACGCGCTGCTGCTGATGCTGCACTTCGGTCTGCCCGGTGCGCACTGGCCCGCCCGGGAACGCGCGCTCGACGTCGTCCTGGTCAATAGCAAGAGCGCCGCGCCGCCGGCAGACGCCCAGGCGCTGGCCCAGGCCAATCTCGACGGCGGCGGCAACAGCGACAAGGACCGCCGCGCCAGCACGCCGCTGCCGGCGTCCCTGGCGGCACGCGAGGGCAATGCCGTGGTCGAGGCCAGGCGCCGCGTCGCCCGGCTGGAAGCCAGACAGCGGCAATTGCTGACCGCAGCCAGGAGCGCCCGTGCGGTCAATCCCGGGCTGCCCCGCGGCGCGACGCAGCCCGCGCCCCAGCCAATCGCCGGCATCGACCTGGCCAGCAACGCGCTGGCCATGGTCCGGCTGGAGGCACAGATCGACAAGCGCCTGGAGGACTACAACAAGCGCCCGCGGATCAAGAACATCGGCGCCCGCACCCGGGAATACCGCTACGCCCAATACGTCGAGGACTGGCGCCAGAAGGTCGAGCGCGTCGGCAACCTCAACTATCCCGATTCGGCGCGCGGCCGCCTCTACGGCAGCCTGGTAATCACCGTGGTGATCAGGAGCGACGGCACGCTGGAACGGGTCGAGGTGAATCGCCCCTCCGGGCACAAGCTGCTCGACGATGCTGCCCGGCGCATCGTGCAGCTGGCCGCGCCCTTCGCCCCCTTCCCGCCCGACATCCGGCGCGACACCGACGTGATCGAGATCACCCGGACCTGGACCTTCACCAGCGCCGACCGGCTGCAGGCAGAATGACCGACCGCTACGCCGTCATCGGCAACCCGATCGCCCACAGCCAGTCGCCGCGCATCCACGCGTTGTTCGCGCAACAGACCGGCCAGGACATCGCCTACGGCGCCATCCTCGCACCCCGGGACGGCTTCGCCGCGACCGTCTTCGAGTTCATCGCGGCGGGCGGGCGCGGCGCCAACGTCACCTTGCCCTTCAAGGAGGAGGCGTACCGCCTGGCGGCATCGCTCTCGCCGCGCGCCAGGAGTGCCGGCGCGGCGAACACCCTGGACTTCTCGGGCGCAACGATCTTCGGCGACAACACCGACGGCGCCGGCCTGGTGCGCGATCTCGTCGCCAACCTCGACTGCCCGATCGCGGCCAGCCGCGTGCTGCTGCTCGGCGCCGGCGGTGCCGCCCGCGGCGCGCTGCTGCCGCTGCTGCAGCAAGCGCCGGCGCTGCTGGTGATCGCCAACCGCAGCGCCGACAAGGCCCGGCGCCTGGCCCGGGAATTCTCCGCCGCGGACGCTGCCGCGCCGCTCGAAGGCTGCGGCTTCGCAGACCTGGCCGGGAGGCAATTCGACCTGGTGATCGACGCCACTTCGGCGGGCCTCACGGACACGCCGCTGGAGCTGCCCCCGGGACTGTTCGCCCCGGACGGCTTCGCCTACGAAATGATCTATGGCCGGCAGACCGCCTTCCAGCGTCTGGCCAGAGCGGGCGGCGCCGCCCGGGTGGCCGACGGCCTGGGCATGCTGGTGGAGCAGGCGGCCGAGTCCTTCCTGCTCTGGCGCGGCGTGCGGCCGCAGACCGGGCCGGTGCTGGCGCGGTTGCGCCGGGAGCTGACCCGGCCATGAGACGACTGCTCAAGCGCACCTTGCTCGCCGTGCTGCTGCTCGGCCTGCTCTGGCAGGGCTGGTATCTTTGCTGGGTGGTGCTGTGGAAATTCACCAACCCGGAGATGACCCACTTCATGGAGATCCGGCTGGCAGAGCTGCGCCAGAACAATCCCAAGGCCGAGCTGAAACACCGCTGGGTTCCCTACGCCAGGATCTCGACGAACCTGAAGCGCGCGGTGGTGGCCTCCGAAGACGACAGCTTTGTCGCCAACGACGGCTTCGACTGGGTCGCCATCCAGAAGGCGCTGGAGAAGGATCAGCGCAAGGGCAAGATAGTGGCGGGCGGCTCGACCATCACCCAGCAATTGGCCAAGAACCTCTTCCTGTCGCCGGCCAAGACGCCCTGGCGCAAGGCACAGGAGGCGGTGATCACGCTGATGCTGGAGACGCTGTGGGACAAGCGGCGCATTCTCGAGGTCTATCTCAACGTGGTCGAATGGGGCCAGGGCATATTCGGCGCCGAGGCCGCGGCGCGGCGCTACTACGGCGTCCCGGCGGCGCAGCTGTCGGCGGAACAGGCGGCGCGCCTGGCGGTGATGCTGCCGGCGCCGCGACGCTACGAGAAGAACCCCTACTCTGCCTTCATGAACTTCCATACCCAGATCATCCTCGGCCGGATGAGATATTCGGAAGTGCCCTGAGGCGAATCATATCCAAGCTCGTCGTTGCGAGGCCGAAGGCCGTGGCAATCCAGATCGCCACGCTATGCTCGCGATGACGAAATTCCCCCAACCCAGGTAGACAAAAATGGCCCAGAAGAAAACGGACTTGGAAAAATCCAAGCTGCTCAAGGCGAACAACAGGATGCGCCTCGCCAACATCGCGAACCGGCAAAGCGGCGAGCAGGCCGAGGCCGCACTGGACAAGCGCGAGCGGCGCCGGCTGGACCAGGAGAGAGGCCTGCTGCCCTTCGCCGTCAAGCTGCCGCAGACCTTGATCGTTCGGCTGAACGAGCGCGCCGCCGCGCAGAACAAGCCGCTTCAGGAGCTGGTGGCGGAACTGCTGGAAAAGGGCTTGTCGTCGTCCGGGGGGACCGCGTAGGTAGTCGCCAGCGCTGTCATCAGGGACGGCAGCGCCGCCGGCGCCAGCGCGTCGATGCCGGCGGCGATGCGCCGGCCGCCGCCGCCGAAGGGGCGGCAGAAAGCGTCGGCGCTGACGGCGCTGGCCGCGGGCACGCGCAGGCTCAGCGCCCAGGCGCCGGCGACCGTCGGTGCCAGCACCGCCTGGACCTGGTCGGGCCGCTGCGCCGCCAGCTGATTGGCGAAGGCGCCCACCACCCGCCGGCTCCACGGCGCCTGGGGCAGGCGGTACAGCGCCCAGCCGGCGCCCCCGGCTTCCGGGACGAGCGCCAGGGCCAGCTCCATGTCCGCCGCCCGCGCCGCCGTCAGGCGCGCCGCGTGGGGCTCGGCGGCGATGAAGCGCAGCGGATCGCGGTAGGCGGAGAGCGCGCGATAGAGCCGTTCGGGCGGGTAGATCAGGTCGGCCGGGGTCTCGCCGTAGGCGTTGTAGTTCAGGCCCTCGCCCAGCTCGCGCAGCAGCAGCCGCTCCTGGGCCGCCAGGCCGAGCGCGTCGGCGAGCCGCCCGGCCAGTCCGGGCAGGCCGTCGCCGTAGGCGCCGACCACCGCCCAGCGGCGCTGCCTGCCGCCCAGATGGGCATCGACCAGGGCGCAGGTGCACACCTCGGGCGAGAGATCGATGTGCGCCTCCAACAGCGGCTGGTCGGGAATCTCCCCGGCGTAGTGATGATCGAAGTAAGTCACCCGCACGCCCCCGTCGAGCAAGCGCTGCAGCGCCTCGCGGTTGTTGACCAGCGCGATGTCCAGGGCGGTGACGCGGTCGCCCGGGCGGGCGCCGGAAACCCGCCGCAGCAGGGCGTTGTCGCGCTTGACGCCGGTGATCAGTTCGGCCTCGCACGGCTCTTCCAGGCGCAGCTGCTGCAGCGCGCAGATGCCGTCGGCGTCGCCGTTGAAGACGTCGAAGCGCTTCATGCCGGCGCCCGGCCCGACATCCCGGCCAGCGCCGCCAGGACGCGCCCGACGCTG